>CAACWO010000145.1_pt1 | contig 37553 bp, 32 predicted proteins | sample 2275661 | NCBI WGS metagenome assembly CAACWO01 (sample SAMEA5312466, study PRJEB27640) | indoor metagenome | biome: indoor environment; feature: uncontrolled; material: polymer concrete tiles wood | place: Germany | collected 2014-07-07 | reverse complement strand
TCAAGTGGAACGGTCTCTAGTTCATGCGTAGCCGGTGGCGGGGCCAGAAGGATCGAGATCGCGATCCAGCCAAGCACCACGATGACCAGGGCGAGCACTGCCACGCGCGACACAGCAAACCGCAGGCGGCCCGGACGCGGCGCGTACTTGCTGAAAAAATCGTGACGGCCCATGCCCCACAGTATGGGTTAGGGCGTCCGGTGCCCCGCAGCTTCACTATCCGGTTGTGGATCAAGAGCTGCGACGGCCACAGCCAACACACCCATGCCGGTATGCGCGGCGAGGACCGCGGGCAAGGACTCGATCACCACTGGCTGGCAGCTAAAGGGGGCCAGCTCGGTGGCGATTTCGGTGGCTAGTTCTTCGGCGCCAAAATGCATTACCCCAAGCCGCGCGTTGCTACCCACTTGGCGAGCATCGCGTAAGGCCAAGGAAACCAGGCGGGCCTGCGCACGAGCAAAGGACCGAGGTTTTTCCAGCGCGGTGATGCTGCCCTGATCAATGGTCAGGATCGGTTTGACGTTCAGCAGGTTGCCAAGCACCGAGGACAGCGCGCTAATCCGGCCGCCACGGCGCAATTGCTCCAGGCTGGGCACGGCAAAGTACACGGTGTTTAGGGTTGCCTGTTCGGCAATGTTTTTTAACACCTCGAGCGGGGCGCCGGCATCCCTGGCGTCGAGTACGTCGGCCAATGCAAATCCCAGCGGCAGGGCCACGGTTTGTGAGTCCACCACGCACACCGCAGAGCCAAAGCTTGCTGCGGCCAATCGGGCAGCGTCGGCGGTTCCGGATAACGCGCCAGAAAAGTGAATGGAGAGCACTTGATGACATCCGGCATCAAGCAGGGCGCGGTAAGCGCGAGCAAATTCGCCAGGTGCCGGGCGCGAGGTTTTGACACTCTTGCCCATGGCCAGACCCATCATCAGCGCCTGAGGGTCATCACCCTGCAGGTGGTTGTCCACGATGATCGGGACGGTGACTTCAATTAGGCCGGCACGATCGCGGTAAGACTGCGGAAGGCAGGAGGCAGAATCGCTGACGATGCCGATCAGCGGACGCGAAAGCCCGCGCGGGGCCAGCCATTTAGGCAGCCAACCCGCGCGCGAGCTTTTCTGTCGTTCGTTCATGTACCGAGCCTACGGTGCAGGAACCACGTTCACCAGTTTCGGCGCACGCACAATGACCTTCAGCGGTGCCTTGCCATCAAGCATCTTCACCACTGCTTCATGGGCTAGCGCCTGCTCGCGCAGTTCATCTTCGCTAATGTCTACCGATACCTCAAGACGTGCACGAACCTTGCCCTTGATCTGCACGACGGCGGTGACGGTGTCATCTACCAGCAGGTTTTGATCAACGGTTGGCCAGGCGCTAGTGACAACGCTTGGGGCGTAACCCAAGGCTTCCCACATGTCCTCGGCGGTGTACGGTGCGAACATGCTCAGCAGCTGAGCAACTACGGTGGCTGCTTCACGTACTGCAGGATCCGCTGCCCCGGCACCGGAGTCGATGGTTTTGCGCGTTGCGTTGACCAGTTCCATGGTCTTGGCGATCACCACGTTGAACTTGCCCGAATCAAGTAATTGCGCCGATTCGTGCACGGTGCGGTGGGTGATCTGACGCAGGGCCTTGTCGCCCGAAGCGTAGTCCACGCCGGCTTCGCTGGTGCTGTCCTGGGCGATGCGCCAAGCGCGAGCCAGGAACTTCTGCGAACCCGATGGGGATACGTCGGCCCAGTCCACGTCGTCCTCTGGCGGCGAAGCGAAGACCATGGTCAGACGCACTGCGTCCACGCCAAACTTGTCCAGCTGTTCGCCCAAGTCAACGCCGTTGCCCAGCGACTTGCTCATCGCCTTGCCACCGTTGAGCACCTGGCCCTGGTTCAGCAGCGCGCTGAAAGGCTCGTCGACGTCGATCAGACCCAAATCATGGACGACCTTGGTGAAGAAGCGCGAGTAGAGCAGGTGCAAAATTGCGTGCTCAACACCACCGACGTACTGTCCCACTGGCATCCAGTCACGCACGGCCTGCGGATCAAAGGGTCCCTCGGTGTAGTTCGGGGAGACAAAGCGCAGGAAGTACCACGAGGAGTCCACGAAGGTGTCCATGGTGTCGGTGTCGCGCTTGGCTGCGCCGCCACACTTAGGGCAGGCCACGTTGACCCACTCTTCAACGGCAGCCAGCGGGCTGGTGCCCTTAGGAGCCAACTGCTCGCCGCGCAGATTATCTGGCAGGCGAACCGGCAGCTGGTCATCGGGAACCGGAACCTCGCCACAATCAGCACAGTGGATGATCGGGATCGGCGTACCCCAGAAACGCTGGCGGCTCAACAGCCAGTCACGCAGGCGGAAGTTGATCGTGTGCTTACCGGTACCGGCAGCTTCCACGATGTCGATCGCCTTGCTGATCGCTTCGGTCTTGCCCAGTCCGGACAGCTCGCCCGAGTTGATCAGTTGGCCTTCGCCAGTGGCGGCGATGCCGGTTTCATTCGGATCGTCCAAACCGGTTTCAACAACTACACGCACTGGCAAGTTGAAGGTGCGAGCGAAGTCCAGGTCGCGCTGATCGTGCGCAGGAACCGCCATGATGGCTCCGGTGCCGTAGTCGGCCAGCACGTAGTCGGCAGCCCAGATTGGCAGCTTTTCGCCCGAGAGCGGGTTGATGCCGTAACGGCCGGTGAACACACCGGTCTTCTCACGCTCGGTGGACTGGCGCTCAATTTCGCTCAGCGCCTTAACCTGCTCCTGGTATTCCTCCAGGGCGCCACGGTGCTCATCGGTGACCAGTTCACTGGCCAGATCGGCATCCGCAGCGACCACCATGAAGGTTGCACCGTAGAGGGTGTCCGGGCGGGTGGTGAATACCGGAATCTTCACCGCGGCCTTGGCTTCGGTGGCTTCGATCTCGAAGGTCACTTCTGCGCCTTCAGAGCGGCCGATCCAGTTCTTCTGCATCAACAGCACACGCTCAGGCCAGTGGCCCTTGAGCTGTTCCATGTCGTTGAGCAGCCGATCGGCGTAGTCGGTGATCTTGAAGTACCACTGGTTCAGGCTCTTTTTGGTCACCGCGGTGCCACAACGCTCACAGGCGCCATTAACAACCTGCTCGTTGGCGAGCACCGTCTGGTCCTTAGGGCACCAGTTCACCGGGTGATCCTTGCGGTAGGCAAGGCCCTTTTCGTAGAACTTGTTAAACAGCCACTGGGTCCAGCGGTAGTACTCAGGATCGGAAGTATGTACTCGACGATCCCAGTCGGCCGAGATGGCATAGCGCTTAAAGCTAGCGGCCTGGGTGTCGATGTTTTTGTAGGTCCACTCTGCCGGGTGGGTGTTGCGCTTGATCGCAGCATTTTCTGCTGGCAGGCCGAAGGAGTCCCAGCCGATCGGGTGCATCACGTCGTAACCGCGCAGGCGCCAGTAGCGCGAGACCACATCGCCCATGGCAAACGCTTCCGCGTGGCCCATGTGCAGGTCCCCCGATGGGTAAGGGAACATGTCCAAAACGTAGCGACGTTCCCGACTGCCATCATCGGCGGGCTTGAACACTTCTAGCTCGTCCCATACCGGCAGCCACTTGGACTCGATGTCCTTGAAGTCGTAGGTCCTAGGTTCGTTCGTCGATGATGTCACGCTGCTCTTCTCACACGCCTTGCAGAAAATTTCCGATAGGAAAAAACTTGTTTTTGGTTCCAGACATAACAAAAGCCCCCAAATTTCCACTCGGGGGTACGGCCTGTTGGCCGTGCTTAGGCTAGGTTGTGCTGGCAATTCATACCGCGATTCTATCGCATTGGGCCCTGTCCCGGGTGCATCGGTGAAGGGCAAGATTGAACACAGCTGAATTTTCTGGGCCGCACTGCTTGTCCACAACCGGTGCCCGATCGCAGCCGCGCTGTTTTCTGAGTTCGATCATGGACCCATGAACAGCTCAGCACTCATCGCCGCACTACGCACCGCGTGTCGCTCCTGCCTCATTTTCGGGCCGGGGCTCACCGCGGGGATGTTGCTACGTGTGGGTTACCTACTGCTTGCGTTGTTCACGGCGTTAGGGTCGCTGGTGCATCGCACCGGCGATCCGCGCTTGATCCTGGCCCACGGCGAATTGGTGGAGCGCTTCGCCCAGCAAATTCACCTGTCTCAGCTCACGTTCGCCCTGGAGGCCGAGGTCAGCGGCGCCCATGCGTTGAGCCTGGAAACTTATGCTGCGCTAAGACGCGCCGCGCCGCCTAATTCACCGGCGACTTCACCGATGGCTACCGCGCCGGATGGGGTGTTTGAGGGTGACTTCGAGGGATGTTTCGACGACGAGATTTTTGCTGGCGAGCCGCACTTTATTGCCGGCCGTCCCTGTTACAAAAACGCGGGCGAACTTCTGGCGGCGTGGACGGGTATTAGTTACTTTGAAGCGCAGCAACGGATCGACGACGCCCACCTGCTGATCGGTCGACGAACCGCCGAGGGCACTATTTGCGCTCCTCGCCTGCCTGAACTAGCACAGCTTTACAGCCAAGGGAGAACGAACCGACGAGCAGTGGTGTCTGTGGCTCGCCAACTTAACAGCTTGGAGCCACCGGACACCACCTTCGAAGGGACCGAATGCGAAATCGTGGCGCGAGGTACCGATGGCAACACGCTTGATGCGTGCGCTGCCAAGCACTTGAGCGGGCTTTCGCCGCTGGAAGCTCGCAAGCAGATCAACGCCGAAATCAAGATCTACAAAGACCTCAATGGCAAGAAGCTACCACCAAAGCTTGGGCTGTTTATTGGCTCGGTCGTCAATGGGGTGCATTGTTTTTCGCTACGCACCAACGCGAGTGACGCACAGCTGATCCGTTCCATTGCAGCCCGCGCTGGCAACCCGCGGACCCAGGCTGGACGAGCCGATCGCCAGTCCGATCAGGACCGGACGGGGAAAAACCAGGACGGCGCAAACGGGTCTGATGCCAATCACGACGTTCCAGACACCGCAGCCGACGACCTTGGCACACCAGATTGGCTGCGCAGCGAGGAACCCATGCCACCGTGGGCCGGTTCCGACCCCGAGGCCGACACCGCTGATACCGCTGATACCGATTCAACCGGTTCCACCGAGACTCAGGAATCAGCAACCACCGGTCCCGACGTTCATGTGCGACGACTCAACGCGCTCATGTCCCTACTCGCTGCACCCTACGTGGGTGGAAAACGAAAAGTCGTGGTTCCCAAGTTTGTCGTTTACCTCTGGCTGGCAGATTTGCAGAATCTGGCCGATGCCCACGGCATGACCGCCAACGGGGTGGACATTCCGCCCGGCGAGCTGCGGCAGTTGCTGGCCAAAGCGGACATCATCCCGCTGGTGCTCGGCGGCAATAGCCAGCCCTTGGATATGGGGCGCAAGATGCGTTACCACAAGGGCCCGATTCGTGAAGCGATCATGGCTCGCGATCGCGGCTGCATTGTGCCCGACTGCACCGCGCCCCCTGATCAAGTGGAGACCGATCATTACGAGATTCCATGGTCCGAGGGCGGCGAAACCAGTGTCTGGTCCGGAGCCGGAATGTGCACCGGGGATCACCACAAGCGCCACGCTGGGCAGATCAAAGTCATCAACGTGGAGGGGCTTCCCCATGTGATCCTGCCCGAGCATGAGGATCCCGAGCAGAAGCCACGTCGCAACACCTATTGGGGCGCCCGCCAAGCAGGTGAGTCTCCCCCGCGCCGTCAAGCGGATCCTGCCGACCAGCTAGACGATCCCGAGCACCACGCCTGAAGCCGGACACAGGCCCCTGGCTCAGACGCGCAATGCGCATAAAAAGTACGACGCTCGAACCAGCAAATGTGGTTCGAGCGTCGTCGTTCTGCTCCGGTAAAGGTCAACCGTTGGCGAATTACACCTTCGTGTCTTCGTCTACCCAATCGAAGGTGCGGGTTACCGCTTTCTTCCAGAGGCGCAGATTACGTTCACGGGTTTTTTCATCCATTTCAGGCTCCCAACGTTTGTCCTCAGCCCAGTTGGACTCCAGCTCGCCGAGGTCCTTCCAGAACCCAACAGCGAGACCTGCTGCGTAAGCTGCACCCAGCGCCGTGGTTTCAGTGACCTTCGGGCGAACCACTGGCACACCCAAGATGTCTGCCTGGAACTGCATCAGCGCTTCGTTGGCAACCATTCCGCCATCAACCTTGAGTTCGGTCAATGGCACCTCAGCATCGGCGTTCACCGCATCCAGTACTTCGCGAGTCTGGAACGCGGTGGACTCCAAAGCGGCACGAGCGATGTGGTTCTTGTTGGCGTAACGAGTCAATCCGACAATCGCACCGCGTGCGTCCGAACGCCAGTAAGGGGCGAACAAACCCGAGAAGGCAGGGACAACGTATACGCCACCGTTGTCATCAACCTTGGCTGCGAGCTTTTCAATTTCTGGTGCCGAAGAGATCATGCCGATGTTGTCGCGCAACCACTGAACCAACGAGCCGGCCACCGCAATCGAGCCTTCCAGTGCGTACACCGGAGCTTCATCGCCCAGCTTGTAGGCCATGGTGGTCAGTAGACCATTGGTTGAGTTCACGATTTCGGTGCCGGTGTTGAAGATCAGGAAGCAACCGGTGCCGTAGGTGTTCTTCGCGGTACCGGCGGTAAAGGCTGCCTGCCCAAAGGTTGCTGCCTGCTGGTCACCGAGAATGCCGGCAACTGGCACTTCACGAAGCAACTGCTTGGTGTGCACGGTGCCGTACACCTCGGAGGAGGAACGAATCTCGGGCATCATGGAGGCCGGAACACCAAAATCAGCGAGGATCTTCTCGTCCCATTGCAAGGTCTTCAGGTCCATGAACAGGGTGCGCGAAGCGTTGGTCACGTCCGTGACGTGCACACCGCCATCGGTGCCACCGGTCAGGTTCCACAAAACCCAGCTATCAGTGGTGCCGAACAGCAGGTCGCCGGCTTCAGCCCGCTGACGAGCACCGTCGACATTATCGAGAATCCACTTGATCTTGGTGCCAGCGAAGTAGGTTGCCAGCGGCAGGCCCACGGTCTGCTTGTAGCGGTCCAGCCCACCGTCAGCAGCTAGCTCGTCGACGATGTCCTGGGTGCGCGTATCCTGCCAAACGATCGCGTTGTAAACCGCTTCGCCGGTGTTCTTGTCCCACACAACGGTGGTCTCACGCTGGTTGGTGATACCGACGACCTCGATGTCGTGACGGGTCAGATTGGCCTTGGACAGTGCCTGGCCGATCACTTCGCGCACGTTGTTCCAGATTTCAGCGGGATCGTGCTCAACCCAACCTGCTGCCGGGAAGATCTGTTCGTGCTCTAGCTGGCCAACCGAGTGCACATCACCTGCATGATTGAAGACAATCGCGCGGGAGCTGGTTGTGCCCTGGTCAATGGCGATCACAAATTTTTCGCTCATGATTTACTGCTCACTTTCTAGAACATTAGAGCGGCAACAAGACCGCCAAGAATACCGCCGACAGCTGGCCCGGCCAATGGAACCCACGAGTAGGCCCAGTCCGAGGAGCCCTTGCCCTGAATTGGCAAGATGGCGTGGGCAACGCGTGGACCAAGGTCGCGGAACGGGTTGATGGCGTAACCGGTGGCACCACCCAAAGACAGGCCGATGGCTACAACCAACAACGCAACTGCCAGTGGGCCAAGCTCATGCGGAGTGTGTCCCAGACCGGCGATCACAAAGACCAAGACGAAGGTACCAAAGATCTCGGTGACCATGTTCCAGCCATAGGAACGAATTGCTGGACCGGTAGCGAAGACACCCAGCTGGGTGCCCGCGTTCTGTGGATCATCCAGGTGCTTCTTGTAGGTCAGCCAAGTGCCTACGGCGCCAAGGAAGGCACCGATGAACTGCGCCAAGAAGTACAGCAAGGTGTTGGCCAAGGTTTTGGCAACGCCGGGTGCGTATTCTGCAACATCGGGGTTGACCAACAGACCCAAGGTAACAGCCGGGTTCAGGTGGGCTCCGGAGATCCCCGCGATCCAGACACCACAGTAAACGCCAAGGCCCCAGCCGAAGCTGATAGCGACCCAGCCTGCGGCACTACCGAGGGTTCCTTTGAGGGCAACGTTCGCGCAGACGCCGCCACCCATCAACAGGAGAATAAATGTGCCGACAAGCTCGGCAAGAAACACGTGAGTGGACATCTTTGACCTCTTAGTGATTTCGACTGCCGGCGGCTCCTTGCCGCCGACCACGTGGCAGATTAGCTCAGGATGACTCCATGGCGTTCTGCGAGAACCGAGAGCGAATGGTCGATTTCGGCTTGTAGTTGAGATTGATCCCAACCCATTGGGTCAGCTAGGTAATGTGCTACCTCGTTGACCAAATCCTTTGTCACCAGGCCACGGAAGGCCAGGTTGGTGCGGCGAATAAATACGTCAATCAGGCGTCCGACCTGCTCGTTTTTAGCCAGGTAGGCGATTTCTTGAACTGAGAGCTCGTTGGTGTTTTCCAGCAGCTGCTCATTGTCACCCAATTGTGCCATCACCTGATCAGCACGGGTACCGTAGCGTTCAAACAAAATGCGCAGGCGGTCATGCGAAGCCTTTGACTCGCGAGCTGCGTACCATGCCGACAGAGCCCCATCGTTCATCGGGAAGTTCTTACCGCCGCCGATGGCAACTCCAGCGGTGGACTGCACCTGGCGTTCACCCAAGAACTCTAGCGCCTTGCTACCAAGGTTCTCGCTCAGCGCGCGGAAGGTAGTCCACTTGCCGCCGATCAACGAGAGCATCGTGGTCTGGTCCGTCAGGCGAGTTTCCTTGACCTGGTAGTCGCGGGAGACAAATCCTGGCGCCGTGTCATCGTGGTTCGGCAGCGGGCGGACTCCGGAGAACTTGTAGACGATGTCCTGCTCGTTGACCTTGATGGTCGGGAAGACGTGGCGAATCAAGTCGAAGAAGTACTGGACTTCTTCGTCGGTGCACACCGCTGGCTCGTTCATGTCGTGCTCGAGGTCGGTGGTACCAACCAATACACGGCCGAGCATTGGGTAGATCAAGACAACGCGGCCATCTTCGTGTTCGAAGAAGATCTCACGTCCGCCGGTAGCCTCAAGCAGCTCAGGGTGATCGAGCACGATGTGCGAACCCTTGGTGCCACCAGTCCACTTGGTCTCTCGGCCCAGCTCCTTGTTGGTCAAGTCGACCCAGGCGCCGGTGGCGTTGATGATGACCTCGGCGTCGAAGTCGAATTCTTCGCCCGTGAGTACGTCGCGCAACTTCGCGGTACCACCATCCACACCAGTAAGTTCGATGTAGTTGCTGGCACGGGCGCTCTGGTGAGCATCCAGACCTTCACGCAGGACGTCCAAGGTCAGGCGCTCAGGGTTGTGTACCGAAGCGTCGAAGTAGGTGGCGGTGTACTTCACGTCGTTGCGAAGCTTTGGCAGGTCCGCGCGGGCGGCCTTGCCCGACTTGAATGTGTGCCATGGGGTGTTGCGTCCACCAATGCCGGCGAACACGTCGTACATGATCAAGCCGGCTTTGATGAGTGCGGCGCCGCGCTCGGTTGGCTTGCCGGACTTGTGGGTGAGGAAGCGCGTCGGCGCGCTGAGGATTCCGGAGAAGGTGGAGAAGATCGGGATCGTCGTCTGTAGCGGCTTCACGTAGTGTGGTGCGATTTCCAGCAGCGAGTTGCGTTCCTGAACGGATTCGTGGACCAGCCGGAATTCGCCGTTTTCAAGGTAGCGAATGCCGCCGTGAATCATGTGCGAGCTGGCCCCGGAAGCACCTTGGCTGTAGTCACCACGCTCGATCAGCGCCACATCGATGCCCTGCATCGCGAGGTAGCGGAAGGTCGCTACGCCGTTGATGCCACCGCCAACAACCAATACCCGCGCCTGCGGGCGTTCGCGCAGTTTGGATAGCTGTTCACGAATCACGATTTGTGCCCCTTAGTAACAATTGAATAAGTCTGAGGCTAGTCTTGTAACAGAACGGCCATTCGGTCAAACAAATTGCACAAATGTGCAGAAACGGTCAGATTGATGATGAAAACACCGTCCGGAGGAACCTATAAACGGGGTGCGCCTGGCACATCCGTGCACACGACTCCCCGAGCCAAGGACGCGCTGCGAGCAGCCCAGCTGTATTACCTGCAGGATATGAAAATGGAGGTCATCGCCAAGGAGCTGGGCACCTCACGTTCGACGGTGTCCAGATTGCTGACCCACGCCAAGCGAACCGGCATGGTTTCGATCAGCATCACCCCCAGCGCAAATATGTCCGCACTTTTGGGCAATCAGCTCAGCGAGCATTACGGCATCAACTTCAACGTGGTGCCAACTGATGGCTCAATGGATGACTCCGAGCTGCTCTCTCGTGTGTCTGCTCATGCCGCATACCTTTTGGCTGACATCATTTCCTCGTCGATGACCGTCGGGGTGGCCTGGGGTTCAACAATGCAGGCAGTGTCCACAGCGCTCGCTCCCCACCCGACACATGACACCAAGATCGTCCAACTTAATGGGGCGGCAAACCCGGTGACCAGTGGCGTGAGCTACGCCAGCGATATTCTCACCCGCTTCGGCCATGCGTTTACCGCCCGAACCGAACAGTTCCCAGTTCCGGCCTTTTTTGATCGCGCTTCGACACGCGAGGCGATGTGGCAGGAAACCTCCATCAAGCGCGTGCTGAAAGTGCAGCAGGAAATGAACGTGGCCGTGTTTTCACTCGGTTCGGCTGGCTCCGCGGTGATCTCGCAGGTTTATCGCGGCGGATACCTGACCAAAAATGAGACTCAGGAGCTACGCGTCATGGGTGTCGTGGGGGACGTGGCCACGGTGTTTTTTGACAAGGACGGCAACAGCTCGAACATTTCGCTTAATTCCCGCTCCACCGGCCCGACCCTGGACTCGCTACGCAAAGTCCCTACACGCTTCTGCGTTGTCGCCGGTCGCGGCAAGCTCGAGGCGGTGCGCGGAGCGCTAAAGGGTGGGCTGATGACTGACTTGGTCATCGATGAGGGCACCGCGTTGGCGTTGCTCGACGGGTAGGATTTCACTTATGCACCAACGACAACAGCTAATATCCACGCACCAGATTAATGGTTCGACGCTCAAGGTCTTCATCACCACGGCGCGCAAACCGGCACAGGGCGTAATTTTTGCGGTACATGGCTTCCGCGGGGACCACCACGGTCTGGCCCGCATCGTCTCCCACCTTGAGCACTACACGGTGATTGTGCCCGATCTGCCCGGTTTTGGTGCGTCCACCTCCATGCGTGGGCTTGAGCACGATGTTTCTGGCTATGCGCAGGTACTCAATGAGCTGGCTTCGCAATTGCGCCTTGATGGCCGGGTGCACTTACTGGGGCATTCCTTTGGCTCGATCGTCGCCGCAAAATTGGCTACGCAGCGAGAATTTGCATCGCTGGTTTTGCTTAATCCCATCTCCGAGCTCGCACTGGATTCTTCGCAGGCGCTGCTGGCCAAGCTCACCAGCGCCTACTACGAGGTGTGCGCCAAACTGCCCGCCGCCGTGGCAGAACCTGCGCTGCGATCGAAGCTTTTCAGTGATGCCATGAGCCTGGTGATGACCAAAAGCAAGGATCCGGCGATCCGCGCCTATGTTCGCGATCAACACCGCGCATACTTTGGTGGATTCCAAACGCGCAGCATCCTGGCGCAGTCCTATCGTGCGTCGATCACCGCCACGGTTGGGGACTACTCCCCTGAGCTTAAACTGCCGACCCTTATGGTGGGCGGAATGCAGGACGAACTGGGCACCCAGGCAACTCAAGAACAGCTGCGGCGCAGTTTTGCCAACGCGACGTTGGTGATGCTGGAAAATGTCGGGCACCTGATCCACTACGAGAAGGCGCCAGAAACCGCCAGCGAAATCGCGCGTTTCCTAACGGCAGTGGCCACAGCGGATTCCGTGACCAGCGGCGAACCGCTCGCCTAGAGCACGTCATAGGGGTCGATCGTTATAGTCACGATCGGGTCCTTCGCTGCCGACATGCTCGAACGCAGGTGGCGCAGGGCGCTGGTGACCTCGTGGCCATCGGCGTAGGAGAAGAACAGTACGTAGCGGTGCTGAATTGGCGGACCGTCGATCACCGTCGGGCCATGAATTTGCACCCGGGCACGGGTTTCAACGTCGAGGGCCGCGATCAGGCGTTGCGCGCCAGGACCGGAAATGATCGCACTGCGCACCGCTGGCGGTAAACCAACCTCCCGGCGTTCAGCCAATTCGCGATCGGCAAATCCGGCCGGGTCATAACGTACCAGCGAGGCCCCGGCAGGGCTGGGGTGCCCGGTGAGGACTACAACGCCGTCGCTTCGGGCCATGGAGGCGGCGGTAAACCAGCGGGCGAGAACTTCTTCGGAGTTTCGCAAGGAGTCATGGGCGAGCATCTTGTCGGCGTCGAGCAATAACACCGCTGCGTAGCCGCCTTCAACCAACGGTTCTACTCCTGGTGTGGCCACCACCAGCGCCGGTTTATCAGGTATTTTTTCGACCGGTTTTGCTCCGGTGGAGGAAATAACGCTGACCTTCGGGAAGGCCAACCCGAGTTCGTCGGCGGTGCGCTCGGCCCCGATGCTGGCTGCTCGGATGCGTGGTGATGAACAATTCTGGCACCGGTAGTCGTGGAACTGCTCGCCACACCAGCGGCAGGCCACATGAGAATCCTTGCCGGCGATGTGTAGCGGACCCTGACACCGAGTGCAGCGCGCTAGTGTGCGGCAGTCCTGGCAGGCCACGGCCGGGACAAAGCCGGTGCGTGCTACCTGCACCAAAACCGGACCGGTTTCTAGCGCCTTGCTTGCTTCCCGCCAGGCCAGTGACGGAATTCTGGCGCGGGCTAGGGTCGGATCGCGCTCGAGTTCAAAATCGTTGGTTGTTGCCGTGACCCGTGCGGTGAGTTCCCGCAGCGCTGCTCGCGGCATTTTCAGCTCGGTCGCCCAGCCCGTGCTGACCAATCGCTGTGCCTCAACCGATCGGGAGGCACTAGCGATCAGCAGAGAAATGCCGGCTTGGGTGCTGCGCAGTAGCAACACCTCGCGGCTGTGCTGATACGGGGCGCGCTGTTCGCGGTGCGACTGGTCCGCATCCTGCCACAGAATCATCAATTCGAGCTCTGGCACGTGGCAGAGCGCCGCCGAACGGGTGCCGATGACGATCTGCACGTGTCCGCCGATGGCACGCAGGAAGTTCCGGTAACGCGGGGTTGGCCCGTCGTCGGCTTGCAACCGGGCATAGGACTCCGGGCCAAAATGATCGTCGAGGTACTGGCTGAGGATTTTTACATCGCGCGCATCGGGCACAATGAGCAACACCCGCTTGCCGCGTTGAAGCACAGGCCGGGCCGCGTCCATCAAGAACCCGGGCCAAAAACCGTGCATGTTGGGTACCCAAGTTGCCACAGCTCGCAGCAGCTGCCCACTTGACCACGCCTCGATCGCCCTAGGCCCATTTTCGTAGCGCTCGATCTGGTTCTGCGTCTCCTGCAGTTCCGGGTTAACGGTGGCCAGTTCCTCTTTTTCTACCTTTGCGGCGCGCGCGGGAACCGCCGAGCGCACCACATCCCACAAAGTTCCGGCATAGCGGGTGGCCACCTCGCCGGCTGCGTGGAGTACTTCAGGGAACAGCGTGACTTGTTCGCTGACGATTTTGCTCAGCGGCTTAAGCTTCATCGCCGTTGCATGGTCCTCGAGAATTTCGACGATGAACCCGGCGGGCTGTTGGTGCCCAAAAGGGACCTTGACCCGGATACCCGCAACGGCCTGGGTGGCCATGGAGTCGGGAATTTCGTAGTCGAAGAGCCGGTCCAAATGTGGAACCGAAGAATCAATCAGCACCCGAGCAACCCGCGTACGGCGGGTCAGCTCGGGTGCTGCGATCAGAGCGTCTTGCTGCACTGCGCAGATCCTAGGCGTTGAACCAGTTGCGCAACGCGTCCACTCGGTCCAGCTTCTCCCAGGTAAAATCGTTGTCGTCGCGGCCAAAGTGGCCGTGGGCAGCGGTTTTGCGGTAGATCGGGCGCTTCAGATCAAGATCTTCGATGATTCCCAGTGGGCGCAGGTCGAAGACCTCGTTGATGGCCTTGGTGATCTTCGCTGGGTCAACGGTTTCGGTGCCGAAAGTCTCGACGTAGAGTCCGACAGGGCGAGCCACACCGATAGCGTAGGCAACTTGGACCTCGGCACGCCGTGCCAGGCCGGCAGCGACCACGTTCTTAGCTACCCAGCGCATGGCGTAAGCGGCCGAGCGGTCAACCTTCGATGGGTCCTTGCCGGAGAAGGCGCCACCACCGTGGCGAGCGAAGCCGCCATAGGTGTCAACGATGATCTTGCGCCCGGTCAAACCGGCGTCTCCTACCGGACCACCAATAATGAATGGACCCGATGGGTTCAAGATGACATTGGTCTTGGACACGTCCAGGCCTGAGCGTTCCAGGATCGGGGTGACCACCTCTTCGTACAGGTCAGCCTTGAGGGTGGCCAGTTCGTACTCAGAGGCATGCTGGCTGGAGACAACCACGGTGTCTACCGAAACCGGCTTATCACCGTCGTAGCCGATGGTCACCTGGGTCTTGCCGTCCGGGCGCAGCAACGGCATGCGACCGTTTTTTCGCACCTGGGTAAGACGCTCGGACAGACGGTGCGCGAGGAAGATCGGGGTCGGCATCAGCGAGTCGGTTTCATCCGAAGCGTAGCCAAACATCAGGCCTTGGTCCCCGGCGCCCTGCAGGTCGCGCGGGTCCTTAGCGGTACCTTCGCGCGACTCCAGCGAGTTGAAGACGCCGTCGTGAATCTCTTGGGATTGCTGGCCGATCGACACGGAGACACCGCAACGCGCGCCGTCAAAACCGTTGGCCGACGAGTCGTAGCCGATGTCCAGAATGGTTTTGCGGACGATCTCAGGGATCTCGACATAACCGTTGGTGGTCACCTCACCGGCCACGTGCACCAGTCCGGTGGTGGTCAGGGTCTCGACGGCGACCTTGGAATCGGGGTCCTGCGCCAGCATGGCGTCGAGGATCGCATCCGAAATCTGATCGCAAATCTTGTCCGGGTGTCCCTCGGTCACGGATTCCGAGGTGAAAAGACGAAGTTCAGGGGTTGTTGAAGTCACCTTGTTACTCTATCTGGTCTGGTGGACCGTTAAGCAGTTGTTGCGACAATACGTGACCAAGCCGCACATGGCTCAGCTCACTATTCTTGCGCAGCATGTCCTTTTGTTGCGTGGGAAATCTGTTCGATGACGACCCGGGCCACCTCTAATTTGCTTCCGGCAGCATGGACCGAGTCGCTCGAGCCGGCAAAAAGCACGTGAATGCTGTTGGTGTCCTGGCCAAAGGTCAGCGTGGCACCAACTTCATTCACGACCAGCATCTCGCATCCCTTACGGGCGAGTTTGGCGCGTCCATAGTCAAGAACCGTGCCCTGCTCATCGCCCGTTTCAGCGGCGAATCCCACGATGAAGGGCGGAAGCTGGGCGTTGGTGGCACGTTGCGCCACCACTTCGGCCAAAATATCTGGGTTCCGCACCAGTTCGACGACGGGGGCGGAATACTCATCGCGCTTCTTGATTTTCGAATTTTCGATCGTTGCCGGTCGGAAGTCAGCGACCGCGGCGTTCATGATCAGCACGTCCTGACCAGGTGCATGGGTGAAGACCGCCTCATGCAAGTCCAGTGCGCTGGAGGCTTCGATCAGCGTCACCCCGTGCGGGGCGGGCACCTCCAAATGGCAGGCGATCAGTGTGACTTCGGCGCCAGCTGCCCTTGCAGCTTCTGCCAGAGCCACACCTTGGCGTCCCGAAGAACGGTTGCCCAAGAACCGCACCGGGTCAAGTGGTTCACGAGTACCGCCGGCGGTAATCAGCACCTTGGTCCCGGCGAGTCTCGCATCGCCGAGTAGGTCCTGAACGGAAGCGAAAATTTCTTCGGGCTCAGGCAGGCGTCCGGGGCCAGAATCCTTGCCCGTGAGGCGCCCGGTGGCCGGATTAATAATCCGCACTCCCCTGTCGCGCAGGGTTTGTACGTTGGCGACCGTGGCTGGGTGCTGCCACATCTCGGTGTGCATGGCCGGAGCCATCACTACCGGAGCGCGGGTAGCCAGCAAAGTGCCGGTGAGCAGATCGTTGGCCAAACCGGCGGCGGCCTTAGCCATCAGGTCTGCGGTGGCTGGGACAACAAGGACCAGATCGGCCAGCTGACCTAGTCGCACATGGTTCACGTCCTGAACCCCGTCAAAAACGTTGGAGGTCACGCGGTTGCCCGACAGTGCTTCCCAGGTGGCGTCGCCGACGAAGTTTTCGACGTTGCTGGTGGGGATCACGTCAACGTGGTGTCCAGCTTCGCGCAGTAGACGCAGCAGCAGGACCGACTTATAGGCAGCGATTCCTGCCGAGACGCCTAGAACGATTCGCTTCACTAGGGACTTCCTTGAAGTGTCGGTGCTAATTGACGAGCCGCCGGCTGGCAGAAACTGCCACGGGACTCAACGGCTTGTGCTTAAAGGTGCTTAACCAAAAAGAAGGCGCCCTAATCAGGGCGCCAACTTTTGAATTAGTCCTCGACGACCTCTGCAGGAGTGACCTTGAGTAAGGTTTCATCCAGTTCGCGCAAGGCGATGGTCAGCGGCTTCTCGTTCAGCTTGGTCTCGACCAATGGACCAACATACTCGAACAGGCCTTCGTTCAGCTGTGCGTAGTAAGCGTTGATCTGGCGTGCTCGCTTAGCCGAGTTGAGCACGATGGCGTACTTCGAGTCGTTGGTCTCAAGCAACGAGTCGATCGATGGGTTAATGATTCCCTCTAGGTTGGACACAGGACTCCCTATTAGTCGTTCTTAAGCCCCATGAGGGCTACAAGCTCTTCGGCGGCACGTGCCACATCGTCATTAACGATGGTCACGTCGAATTCAGATTCCGCCGCAAGTTCTAGTTTAGCGGTTTCTAGGCGACGTTGCTGTTCTTCGGGCGATTCAGTGCCACGTCCCACAAGGCGACGTACCAATTCATCCCACGAAGGCGGGGCCAGGAAGACAAATTTTGCCTCCGGCATCGACTCCTTCACCTGACGTGCACCCTGCAGATCGATCTCTAACAGGACCTTTTTGCCGTCAGCCACTGCATCTTCAACCGTCGATCGGATGGTGCCGTAGCTATTCTGGCCGTGGACTACAGCCCACTCCAGCATCTGCCCATCTTCGACGAGCTCATGGAAACGATCAGGGCCCACAAAGAAGTAGTGAACTCCGTCCTGTTCCCCTGGTCGAGCGTTTCGTGTCGTTGCGGACACCGAGAGCCAGACATCTGGGTAGTTGTCACGGATGTAGGTGGAGACAGTTCCCTTACCTACGGCCGTGGGGCCGGCTAGAACAGTTACCGACGCAGCGGTCATTGACTACACTTTCGTTTTTGGCGGGCTTTGCTTGAAGTGCTCGGTGATTGCGGTGCGCTGCTTGCGCCCCAGTCCACGCAGTCGGCGGGATGGGGAAATGCCAAGGCGTTCCAACAAGTTTGCCGCGCGTACTTCGCCGACGCCCGGCACCGATTCCAGAAGGTCCATGACACGCATGCGTCCCACGGCTTCATCTTCGTATACCAAGTCTAGTACGTCGGTGATGGAAATTTTGCCGGCGCTGAACTCAGCCTTGATTTCCGCACGACGTGTGCGGGCAGCAAGGGCTTTGGCGCGGGCCCGGATACGATCTTCGTCAGAGAGTTCTCGCAGTACCATCGTTCAGCCATCCTTAATGTGTAGTTGACTAAGGCTATGTTGAGAAACATAGCTTTCAAACGCTGCTTTTGCAAGACTAAACGCGTCGTGGCTACCAGAAACTCTAGTAGCCACGACGCGTTTGTGTCACGAACCTATTTTTCAACTACCCCGCGGCGATCAATTCATCGCGTACGCTGCGTGCTTTCTCGCGAAGGGCCGCTACATTCGGCCCGACTTTGAGAATGTCTCGACTGCTGGTGCCCAGCACCTGCGAGTAGCTCGAGGCGAATGACTTGGCGATATCTTTCGCGGTCGCACCCTGAGCACCGAGGCCCGGAGTGAGCAGCGGAGCTTTGCTGGCACTCAGGTCGATGCCCAGTTTTTGTGGTGCGTCCCCGATGGTGGCGCCAACTACCAAACCGACGTGACCCAAATCTACTGCAGCAGCATTTTCCCGGGTGACTTGGTCGATAATTGATTTAGCAACCGAGTTTTCACCACCAACGTGCTGCACCGAGGGGCCTTCTGGGTTGGAGGTCAGCCCGAGGACAAACACTCCCCTGCCGGTGGCGGCAGCCAGATCGAGCGCCGGACGCAGGGACTCGTAACCCAAGTATGGGCTCAGAGTTACCGCATCGGAAGCCAGCGGAGATTCATCATCGAGCCAAGCGGTCGCATAGGCGGCCATGGTCGAACCAATATCCCCACGTTTCGCATCGGCCAAGGTGAGCAGCCCGGCAGCCTTGGCCGCAGCCAAAGTTTCCTCGAGGGCAGCAAAACCGGCCGAACCGAAACGCTCGTAAAGGGCAACCTGCGGCTTGAGGATCGCGGCGGCACCGGCCATGGCTTCCACCACGGTCAGTGAGAAAGATCGCACACCTTCGGCCGTATTTTCCAGCCCCCAGGCTTCCAGCAACGCCGGATGCGGGTCGATTCCCACACACAGCGGGCCGTAAGCCTGCATGGCAGAACGCAGGCGGTCACCAAATAGGATCGGGCTAGGCATTGCGCGCCGCATTCAGGTGAGCCTCGTGCTCCTGCAAGCTGGTGACATCCCACGCGTATTCGCGCAGGGCGTCAATCGCCTGAACCGAGGCGCCAAATTCGGCCACCGTGGTGATCACCGGGGTGCCCACTGAGGTAGCTGCAGCGCGGATCTCGTAACCGTCGCCACGGGCGTCGGAACCCGAAGGGGTGTTCAGGATGAGTCCGATTTCGCCAGCGTTGATCAGATCGACGATCGAGTCGCCACCTTCATGCAACTTGCCCACAACCTTGGTTGGGATGCCGTTGCGACGCAGAACCTCGGCGGTGCCACCGGTGGAGATGATCTCAAATCCGTTGTCCGACAGGTGCTTGACCGGAAGGACGATCGAACGCTTGTCGCGGTTGGTCACCGAAACGAAGACCTTGCCGGAGGTTGGCAGTGGGTTGTTCGCGGCGGCCTGGCTCTTGGCGAAGGCCGTGTCGAAGTACTTATCGATGCCCATCACTTCACCGGTGGAGCGCATCTCTGGGCCGAGCAAGGAGTCAACTACCTTGCCCTCTGGGGTGCGGAAGCGAGCGAATGGCATAACCGCTTCCTTGACCGCGATCGGCGCCGAATCTGGCAGGTGTGCGCCGTCGCCCACCGCTGGCAAGTAGTTGCCACGCAGTTCGGCCAGGGTCTTACCCACGCCGATCAACGCTGCAATCTTGGCCAGCTGCACGCCGGTAGCCTTCGAGGTGAACGGCACGGTGCGCGAGGCACGTGGGTTCGCTTCGATCACGTACAAGATGTCCGATGCGAGCGCAAACTGGATGTTGATCAGTCCGCGCACACCAACACCCTGGGCGATAGCCAAGGTGGCGGCCTTCACGCGGTCGCGCACATCTGGGCCGAGGGTGATCGGAGGCAAGGTGCAGGCCGAGTCGCCGGAGTGAATACCGGCTTCCTCGATGTGCTCCATAATGCCGCCGACGTACAGATCGGTTCCGTCGTAAAGTGCGTCAACGTCGATCTCGATGGCGTCTTCGAGGAAGCGGTCAACCAATACCGGGTGGTCGACGGTGATTTCGGTGGCGTTGGTGATGTAGCGCGAGAGGTTGGCCTCGTCGTACACAATCTCCATGCCGCGCCCGCCCAACACGTAGGAAGGGCGAACCAAGACCGGGTAACCGATGGAGTCGGCGATGGCCTTGGCATCGGAGAAGGATACTGCGGTGCCGTTCTTTGGTGCGATCAGCCCGGCGTTATCCAGTACACGCTGGAAAGCGCCACGGTGTTCGGCCAAGTCAATAGCCTCAGGCGAGGTGCCAAGAATAGGAATTCCGGCAGCCTTCAGCTCGGCAGCAAGCTTCAGCGGGGTCTGGCCGCCCAGCTGTACAAACACGCCCAATACACCGCCGGTCTGCTCTTCGGCGTGAATTACTTCCAGCACGTCCTCGAGGGTCAACGGCTCGAAGTAGAGGCGATCGGAAATGTCGTAGTCGGTGGACACGGTTTCCGGGTTGCAGTTGACCATCACGGTCTCGTAGCCTTCGGCGCGCAAGGCCATCACCGCGTGCACGCAGGAGTAGTCAAACTCGATGCCTTGGCCGATGCGGTTTGGACCCGAGCCGAGGATGATGACCGACTTCTTCTCGTGCGCCACCACCTCGGTCTCTTGATCGTAGGTGGAGTACATGTACGGGGTGAAGGCTTCAAACTCGGCCGCGCAGGTATCAACGGTCTTGAACACCGGGCGGACACCTAGTGCGTGGCGAATACCGCGAACCACGGCCTCGGACTTGCCGGTCAGCTGTGCCAGCTGAGCATCGGAGAAGCCGTGGTGCTTGGCTTCGCGCAAAATGTCTTCAGGCAGGTGCTTATTGGCGGCAACCAGCTGTGCGGTCTCGTTGATCAGCGCCAGCTGATCCAGGTACCAAGGGTCGATCGACGTCACTTCGTACAGGCGCTCGATCGAAACACCCGAGTAGAGCAGGCGCTGGACCAGCGACAGGCGCTCGGTGGAGCCCTTGACGATGGAGGCCAGTACGGCTTCGTGCTCGGATTCGTCGATGGTCTCGAAGCTCAGCTCCGAGCCCTTCTGCTCTAGTGAGCGCAGGGCCTTTTGCAGTGCCTCGGTGAAGTTACGGCCCAGGGCCATCGCTTCGCCGACTGACTTCATGGTGGTCGTCAGGGTCTTATCCGCTGCCGGGAACTTCTCGAAGGCAAAGCGTGGGACCTTGACCACAACGTAGTCCAGAGCCGGTTCGAAGGAGGCCGGGGTCTTCTGGGTGATGTCGTTCGGGATCTCATCCAAGGTGTAACCCACGGCCAGCTTGGTGGCGATCTTGGCGATCGCAAAGCCGGTGGCCTTGGAAGCTAGTGCGCTGGAGCGTGAAACGCGGGGGTTCATCTCGATAACCACTACGCGGCCGGTGTCCGGTTCAATAGCAAACTGGATGTTACAGCCACCGGTGTCCACGCCAACTTCGCGGATGACGGCGATCGAAATGTCGCGCAGGTTCTGGTATTCGCGGTCGGTCAGGGTCATCGCTGGGGCGACGGTGATCGAGTCGCCGGTGTGTACACCGACCGGATCGAAGTTTTCGATGGAGCAGACGACTACAACGTTGTCGTTCTTGTCGCGCATCATCTCCAGTTCGTATTCCTTCCAACCCAGGATGGACTCCTCCAGGAGCACCTCGGTCGTTGGCGAATACTGCAGGCCGGCACCGCAGATGCGGCGCAGGTCTTCTGGGTTGTAGGCCATGCCCGAACCCAAGCCACCCATGGTGAACGATGGGCGGACAACAACTGGGTAGTTCAGTTCCTCGACGGCAGCAAAAGCCTCGTCCAGGGTGTGTACGATGACCGACTTGGCCGATTCGGCGCCGCAGCGCTCCACCACGCCCTTGAACTTCTCGCGGTCTTCACCGAGCTCGATGGCTTCGATGTTCGCGCCGATCAGCTCCACGTTGTACTTTTCCAGGGCGCCGGACTTATCCAGTGCGATGGCGGTGTTCAGTGCGGTCTGGCCGCCCAGGGTTGGCAGGATCGCATCCGGGCGTTCCTTGGCGATGATCTTTTCGACGACCTCTGGGGTGATCGGCTCAACGTAGGTGGCGTCGGCGAATTCCGGGTCGGTCATGATGGTGGCCGGGTTGGAGTTCACCAGAACAACTCGCAGCCCCTCTTCCTTGAGCACACGAAGTGCCTGGGTGCCGGAGTAGTCGAATTCAGCGGCCTGTCCGATAACGATCGGGCCCGAACCGATGACGAGAACTGATTTCAGATCGGTGCGCTTAGGCATTACTTGCTGTCCTTTTCTGCGGCGGAATCCAACGCGGTGATGAAGCGGTCAAAGAGGTAGGCGGCATCGTGGGGGCCAGATGCGGCTTCTGGGTGGTACTGCACTGAGAAGGCTGGAATGTCCAAGCAGTTCAGGCCTTCCACCACGTGGTCGTTCAGGGAGTAGTGCGAAACTTCGACCTTGCCAAAACGCTCAACCGGGGCCAGCTGTGAGCCCTCGATCGGCGCGTCAACGGCGAAGCCGTGGTTCTGGCTGGTGATTTCTACCCGACCGGTGGACTTGTCCATGACCGGCTGGTTGATGCCTCGGTGGCCGAAGCGCAACTTGTAGGTATCAAAGCCGAGCGCGCGGCCCAGCATCTGGTTGCCGAAGCAGATTCCGAAGTATGGCAGTCCGGCGTCGAGCACCGAACGAACTAGCTCCACCTGCTTGGTGGCGGTGGCTGGGTCACCAGGTCCGTTGGAGAAGAACACGCCGTTGGCGCCGGTGGCCTTGATATCTTCCAGGGTGGCATCGTGCGGCAAGACGTGCACACGCAAACCACGCTCGGCCAGGCGGTGCGGGGTCATCGACTTCATGCCCAGGTCGATCGCGGCCACGGTGTGCTTGATGGCACCGGTGTAGCCGTGATCGGCTGGCTCAACGATGTAGGCCTGCGCGACGGAGACCTCAGCGGAGATGTTTCGGCCGGCCATCGGTGGCTGTGCCTTGACGATCTCGATAAGCTCGGCGTCGGACTTGGCCGCAGCATCGCCGGAGAACACGCCGGACTTCAGCGCGCCAACTTCACGCAAGTGGCGAGTCAGTGCACGGGTATCCACACCGCGGATGCCCACGATGCCATATTCTTTTAGGTCATCGTCCAAGGTGCGCTCGCTGCGCCAGTTGCTTGGTCGACGAGCAGCATCGCGCACTACATAACCGGCAGCCCACATGCGGGTGGACTCCGGATCCTGCGAGTTCACGCCGGTGTTACCCACGTGTGGGAAGGTCTGCACGATGATCTGGTGTGCGTAGGAAGGGTCAGTCAGGGTTTCCTGGTAGCCGGTCATGCCGGTGGTGAACACTGCTTCACCCAGGGTTGTGCCCACGGCGCCATAGCTGCGCCCGCGGAAGATGCGGCCATCTTCGAGTACCAACACGGCTGGTAGGTTGCTCAGAGAATTCACTTATTTGTCTCCTGCTCGGCTTACGTCGGTGTGCGACGCCAGCAACTGATAAATCTTTGGGGTGTCCTCGGCATAGCGGGGACGGAATCCGGTGTCGAAGGTGAATCCTTCGCGATTCCAGGTGATCACGATCAGCCCGTTCTTCTCGACAAATTTGCCGATCATCCCGCTGGACCGCTTAACGTTTTCGAAGTGCTCCCACCCGATGTGCAGATCGCGGCTGCCGGATCGGATCAGGTGAATGCCGTGGCTTCCCAATTCCAAGGTGGCATTGGTTCGCACGCCCAGATCATGCACGGCAATGCGGTCCAGCCAGTCATCAAACTTGGTGGTGGCCACATACATTCCGGTGAAGCTGTGTTCGAGCGTATCGGCAAACTCAGCGTAGGGCTCCGGGATGTCCGATTGGCGGGCTTTGAGGTTCCGCCAGCCCAGCAAAATCATGGTGATGCCGGCTGCGATGATCAGCACCGTAATGATGATCGGGCCTAGTGCTCCCTCAGGCATGGACCGGCCTTGGGGTAGCGAGCTTGGAGTCGAGCACCGTGGCGTGACCGTGCAGGAAGGTGGCGCGTACCGAACCCGGTAGCTGCATTCCGGCAAACGGTGAGTTCCGGCCCTTGGTGGCCATAACGCTCGGGTCAACCGTCCAGGTAGCAGCCGGATCAACCAGAGTCAGGTTGGCTGGCTCCCCTACCGCGATTGGTCGGCCCTGATCGGCAACACGGCCGATCTGCGCAGGCACGGTGGAGGTAATCCGGGCCACATCGGCCCAGGAGAGCAACCCGGTATCCACCAGCGTGTGCTGGACGATGGACAGCGCGGTCTCCAGACCGGTCATGCCCATGGCCGCAGCTCCCCATTCACAATCCTTGGATTCGGAAGGGTGCGGGGCGTGGTCGGTGCCGATCACGTCGATGGTGCCATCGGCGAGGCCCGCACGGAGTGCCTGCACGTCGGCTTCGCGGCGCAATGGCGGGTTGACCTTGTACACCGGATCGTAGGTGCGAACCTTTTCGTCGGTCAGCAACAGGTGGTGCGGGGTGGCTTCGGCGGTGACGTTAATTCCGCGAGCCTTGGCCCAGCGGATAATTTCTACCGAGCCGGCGGTGGAGACGTGGCAGATGTGCAGGCGCGCACCCACATGCTCGGCAAGTAGTACGTCGCGTGCGATGATCGACTCTTCGGCGACCGCTGGCCAGCCTGGCATGCCCAAGATGGAGGAAACTTCGCCCTCGTTCATCTGGGCACCCTCGGTCAGACGTGGTTCCTGGGCGTGCTGGGCGATCACTCCGTCGAAGGCCTTCACATATTCCAGTGCACGGCGCATCAACAGTGGGTCCCAGACGCAGATCCCGTCGTCGGAGAACATCTTCACGGCAGCGCGCGAATCGGCCATGGCGCCGATTTCGCTCAGCTGCTTGCCGGCAAGGCCTACGGTGACCGCACCTACCGGACGGACATCCACCCAGCCGGCCTGACGGCCCAGTTCGTACACTTGCTCAACCACGCCGGCGTTGTCCGCCACCGGGGTGGAGTTGGCCATTGCGTGCACGGCGGTGTAACCACCAAGGGCAGCAGCCTGAGAACCGGTTTCCACGGTTTCAGCGTCTTCGCGGCCTGGTTCGCGCAGGTGGGTGTGGGTGTCAACCAGACCTGGCAGGAGCACCAGGTTCTTCGCGTTGATGACCTGTACGTTCTCGGTGGCTTCGATGCTGCCGATCTGCGCGATCTTCCCGTCAACGATGAGCACATCTTGCACGGTGTCACCGAGTACGGCGGCCTGTTGGATCAAATAGTTCATGGGGTCTTCTTTCAGATCAGGTCGCCGGAGAGGAGCATATAGAGGCTGGCCATGCGCACGGCCACACCATTGGTGACTTGGTCGAGCACCGTGGAGCGCGGTGAATCGGCGGCAGCCGAGGAGATTTCCAGGCCACGGTTCATCGGGCCCGGGTGCATTATCAACGTTTCGGCGCCCGAAGCGTCAAGGGTGGCCAGGCGGGCATCGTCCAGTCCCCAGTAGCGTGAATATTCGCGTGGGTTCGGGAAGTAGGCAGCGTTCATGCGCTCACCTTGGACGCGCAGCATCATCAGTGCGTCGATCCCGGACGCGATCACTGCGTCGAGGTCGTAGCTGATGGTGCACGGCCAAGCGTGGGCGCCCACTGGAAGCAGGGTTGGCGGGGCCACCATGGTGACCTCAGCGCCGAGGGTGTTCAGCAGCCACAGGTTGGATCGAGCCACGCGGGAATGCAGAATATCCCCGACGATCGCGACCTTCAGACCATCAAGGCCTTTGCCCAGCGGGTTAACACCTTCGCGTAGTGCCACCTGGCGGCGCAGGGTGAATGCGTCCAGCAGCGCCTGGGTGGGGTGTTCGTGGGTTCCGTCGCCAGCGTTGACGATCGGCAGGCCGATCCAGTCGGTGGCAGCAAGTCTGGCCGGGGCACCGGAATCTGGGTGGCGGATGACTACTGCGTCGGCACCGATAGCCAGCAGGGTTTGGGCGGTATCCTTCAGTGATTCGCCCTTGGAAACGCTCGAACCCTTCGCAGAGAAGTTGATGACGTCAGCGCTCAATCGCTTGGCGGCAGCTTCAAAGGAGATGCGGGTTCGGGTGGAGTCCTCAAAGAAGAGGTTGACCACGGTGCGTCCGCGTAGCGCGGGAAGTTTTTTGATGGCTCGGGTGCCGGATTCGCGCATTTCTTCGGCGATATCCAAGATTGAGATGGCTTCTTCGCGGGTTAGATCCGCGGTGGATAGCAGGTGTTTCATGCGGCGCCCTCGATAATCACTTCGTTCTTGCCATCAATTTCTGCAAGGTGCACACGCACCTTTTCGCTCTTGGCCGTGGGCAGATTCTTGCCTACATGGTCAGCGCGGATGGGTAGTTCACGGTGGCCTCGATCAACGAGGACTGCAAGGCGCACGATGCGCGGCCGTCCCCAGTCGGAGAGGGCATCCAGCGCTGCACGAATGGTGCGCCCTGAATAGAGTACGTCGTCGACCAGGACCACAACTTTTCCGTCGATCCCACCGGCCGGAAGGCGGGTTGGGGCCGGGGTGCGTGTGGTGGAGTGGCGCAGATCGTCACGGTACATGGTGATGTCGAGCTGACCTACAAGAGTTGCTGGGTCCAAATGTCCAGGCGCGGAAGCTGCGATGCGTTGCGCTAAGCGCTGCGCCAGCGGGAAACCACGGCTGGGAATGCCCAGGAGCACAAGGTCATCTGTGCCCTTGTTGGCTTCGATAATTTCGAAAGCCACACGAGTGAGTACACGATCAATATCGTCGCCGGTCAGAACCGTGCGCGACACATCTGGCACTGAATTTTCATTCATGCTGTGCACCTCTCCCTTCTCCGCCTCACGGGACGGCATTTAAAGGAATATTGCTAATTCAAATTATCACGATCCGGGGCCGATTCCCTAGCGGAAAGCTATGCATGACACTGAATGGCCAGTGAAATGCATCACTCGATGTATAGCTCTGCGCCCACGCACCCTGAGAATTAGGCACCTTAGCCCCCGCAGCAGCTAAGTGAGGCTGCCAGTGTTGGCCTTGGCACACCGTGATCGAGAGATTAATACAAGCCTGATGCTGGTAATAAAGTGGCGTCCCACTCCCCCGTGGCAGCGTGCGGTAAGCGCAAAAAAGCCTGGGCCCGATCTCACAATGGAGATCGGGCCCAGGCTAGAAAACTGAGGATCGCGGTTAGTTGACCAAAGTATTAGTCAACCAAGGTGTCCTTGACGCTTTGGATTCGACCCAAAACGCCGTTGACGAATTCAGGTGACTCGTCGGTGGATAGCTCGCGAACGTTAACCACGGCTTCTGCCACGGCTACGGCGTCGGGAACATCGTCGTTGTAGAGCAATTCCCACACACCGATGCGCAGGGCGCAACGGTCAACGGCAGGCATACGCTCAATGGTCCAGTCCTTGACGTAGCTCTCTAGAACTTCGTCAATACGGTCCAGATGGGCCATGACGCCTTCGAGGATCGTCAGCGAGTACTCGTTGAGTACGATGTCCGAGTTTTCCCGGCGAGAGATAGCGACACCCATTGGATCAACGTCACGGGCTTCAGCTTCAAACAGGAATTCCAGGGCTCGGCGACGGGCTTTGGCGCGGGCTCTCACTAGTTGACACGACCCAGGTAATCGCCGGTGCGGGTATCAACCTTGACCTTGGTGTTCTGCTCTACGAACAGTGGAACCTGAATTTCCTTACCGGTTTCCAAGGTAGCTGGCTTTGTGCCAGCCGAGGAGCGGTCGCCCTGCAGGCCTGGCTCGGTGTAGGTGATTTCCAAAACAACCGAAGCTGGCAGTTCCAGGTACAGTGGGCTGCCGTCGTGCATGGCGATGGTCAGTTCCTGGTTTTCCAGCATGAAACCGGCGGTCTCGCCTACGGTCTCGCCTGGAACGGTGATCTGGTCGTAGTCTTCCAAGTTCATGAAGACGTAGTCATCGCCATCTTGGTAGAGGTACTGGTAGTCGCGACGGTCAACAGTTGCGGTCTCGATCTTGGTGCCAGCGTTGTAAGTCTTGTCGACTACCTTGCCGGTCATCACGTTACGCATCTTGGTACGGACGAAAGCGCCACCCTTACCTGGCTTGACGTGCTGGAAGTCAATGATGGTCCAAAGCTGGCCCTCAATCTTCAGCACCACACCATTTTTGATGTCAGTTGTATCCGCCACGTTTCCTCAATCCTCTATTTACACCAGCATGCACTGGCATTATCAAAAAACCATCTATAACTTTACCCTACCGACCGCTTCTGCGTTAGGGTTTGACCCGGTGGCGCTCGTTACTGCCTGGCTTACTGCTCGACGCGCTCTTCGGCAATGTTCAAACAAATGCTCGATGCATTCACCAAGTAGGCGTCGTCGCCGAGCTCGAGGCGAAGGTCCATAGCCTTACGGAAACGAGTCGCCGCAGCCTTGTAGTCGCCCTTGGCGTAGAACGAAAGTCCCAAGTGGTGATGCATCAGTGGCTCGTAATCGGTGCCAGCAAATTCTTCGGCCAGCTTGCGCAGGCGGTTGATCGCACGATCAAAATCACCCTGCATGCGGGTTAGCTCGGTGTCCAATACACGAAGGTGTGCGTTGGTTGGGTCAATCAAGCGGGATTCGGCGATCAGCTCGCCGGCTTCAGCCAGGTGGCCTCGGGCCAGCAGGATCATGACCTGATCGGTCGGCGAACCAACCTGCATCTGGTGCTCGGCGGCCTGCTCGTCGGCGACATAGGGCTTGAGGGTTTCAGGATCGACCAAAACGCCTTCGACCGAAGTTCCGACGCCCTGACGGTTTACCGATGCGACGTCAATGGCGTATGCGGTGTAGTCACCCATTTTCATTCCCCGATTTCCTGGTAGGCCGCAAAGAGCAGCGAATTATCCGGTACTTCGTAAATCCGTGGCTTGCCAATGGCTTCAAGAACAACAAAGCGCAGCTGGTCGCCACGGGCCTTCTTATCGCGCTTCATTCCATCAAGCAGTGCTGCCCAACGGTCGTTGCGGTAGGTCGTTGGCAACCCCAGTGACTTCAAGATGTTCACGTGGCGATCGGCAACCTCATCGGAGGTGTGCCCCACCGAACGTCCCAGTTCAGCAGCGAAGCACAGACCGATGGATACGGCTGCGCCGTGACGCATCTGGTAGCGCTCGGCAAGTTCGATAGCGTGGGCCAAGGTGTGACCGTAGTTCAAGAACTCACGATCGCCAGCTTCCTTCAGATCCCGGCTGACCACGTCAACCTTGACCGCGATGGTGCGCTCGATCAGTTCACGAAGGCGTGCGCTGCCTGGCTCGATAGCCTCGGCTGGGTCTTCTTCGATCAATTCCAGAATGCGTTCATCTGCGATGAAGCCGGTTTTGACGATTTCGGCCATGCCCGTAACCAGTTCGTTCTTAGGCAACGTCGCCAAAGCATCAAGGTCAGCCAATACGGCGGCAGGTGGGTGGAAGGCGCCAACCAGGTTTTTGCCTTCTGCTGTATTGATTCCGGTCTTGCCGCCCACGGCTGCGTCAACCATCGCCAACAGCGAGGTAGGAATGTGGATGACCTTCACGCCGCGAAGCCAGGTGGCGGCAACAAAGCCAGCGAGGTCGGTCACCGCGCCACCGCCTACGGAGATCACTGCGTCGGTGCGGGTGAAATCGTTCTTGCCCAGCACCTCCCAGCAGAATGATGCAACCTGGATGTGCTTGCCCTCTTCGGCATCCGGGATTTCAGCGGTTAGTGCCTCAAGGCCAGCATTGGCCAATTCGTCACGAACTACGTCGCCGGTGGTGCGCAAGGCGCGGGGGTGAATAACCAAAACCTTTTTAACCGAAGATCCAAGTAGCTCTGGCAAGTGAGACAAAAGTCCGTTGCCAACAAGTACTGGATACGATTCGGCGGGGGTGTTTCCCGAGACCTTAAGAGTGGTCGGTGCCAATGGCATCAGTCTATTCCTCCTGATGGTGATGATTTTTCTAGCGTACGCGTGCAAATGAGCAGAACTTGCATCTCGTGGTCCTAATCACAGTTGCTCAAGTTGCGGCAAAATCTCTTCGACAATTTGTAGAACGGACTTGCCGTCCACCACAACCTGCACGTCAGCTAGCATTTCGTAAATGGGGCGACGCTTTTCGTAGACCTGTGCCCAGACGGTGAGTGCTTCGTCACCTGCCAGCAATGGCCGGTTGGAGTCTTGGCGAATCCGTTCCGAAGCGGCCTCTTGGCCAAGCTCGAGATAAACCACGGTGCCTCGGGAAAGTAGCTGCTGGTTTTCTTCACGCAACACCGCGCCGCCGCCGGTAGCGACCACTCCGGTGAGTAATCGGGCCAGGGCCTGAACCTCTAAGTCGCGGAAGTGCTGCTCACCGTGTTCGGCAAAAATTTGCGGAATGGTCCCGTGATGAGACACCACCGCAGCATCGGAGTCGGCAAAACTAGTGGATAAGGCCGTGGCCAGCGACCTGCCCACGGTGGACTTGCCACTGGCCATCGGACCAATGAGGTAAATCATTACCGAATGCTTCCTAGACGCCGGTCGATCCCAGATTATCCGGGATGTTAGCTAGGTAGGAGTCGATATTGCGCTTGGTTTCGGTCACCGAGTCGCCGCCAAATTTCTCCAGCAGGCTCTGTGCAAGAACCAGCGCGACCATAGCTTCGGCAACAACACCGGCGGCTGGAACCGCGCAGACATCCGAACGCTGGTGGTGGGCGGTGGTCTCTTCGCCGGTGGCCGTATCGATGGTGCGCAACGCACGTGGAACGGTCGCAATTGGTTTCATACCAGCGCGTACACGCAGTACTTCACCGATGCTCATGCCACCTTCGATGCCGCCTGCGCGGTTGGAGTTGCGCTTGATGCTGCCATCTTCGGCGTAAACAATTTCGTCATGGGCAGCGCTGCCACGTCGGGCTGCGGTAGCAAAGCCGTCGCCCACTTCAACACCCTTGATGGCCTGGATGCCCATCAGGGCTGCGGCCAAACGGGAATCTAGTCGGCGATCCCAATGTACGTAGGAGCCGATACCCGGAGGCAGGTTGTAGGCCAAAACCTCAACCACACCACCCAGGGTCTCCCCTGCCTTGTGCGCGTCGTCAACTTCGGCAACCATAGCTTCGCTGGTCGCGGCGTCAAAGCAACGCAATGGATCGGCGTCCAGTGCGGCAACATCGGCGGCGGTAGGCAACGGAGCACCTTCTGGGGACGACACAGCACCAACAGCGGTGGTGTGCGAGACCAGTTCGATGCCAAGATCGTTCAAGAATCGTGAGGCGACCGCACCCAGGGCCACACGGGCCGCGGTTTCACGGGCGCTAGCACGTTCTAGAATCGGACGAGCGTCCTCAAAACCGTACTTCTGCATGCCAGTGAAGTCGGCGTGGCCTGGACGGGGGCGAGTCAGTGGCGCGTTGCGCGCCATGGATGCCAGCTCGTCCAGATCAACGGGGTCAGCGTTCATCACGCGTTCCCACTTAGGCCATTCGGTGTTCCCGATTTCGATGGCCACCGGGCCACCCTGGCTCTTACCGTGGCGGACTCCGCCAAGGAAAGTAACCTGGTCCTTTTCAAACTTCATACGCGCACCGCGGCCATAGCCTAGACGGCGACGCGCCAACGCTTCGCGTACTACTTCGCTATCTACCGATACTCCGGCAGGTAGTCCTTCGAGAATTCCAACAAGTGCCGGGCCATGCGATTCGCCCGCGGTCAACCAACGCAACATGTCCTCTATTTTGCCATGACATGACGTATTTACTGGTGTCGAGTCAGGCCCAGAGAGTCAAACATCGCATTTGTGACGTCAACACGACGCTGCTCATCCCATGCCTCGTGCGCAAAGAGGCTGACTTGTTCCACTGCTTGATGCACCAACATGTGCAACCCGGAAATCACCGGTCCAGCCCAGTTTTTCGCCAACTGCGAGGGCCACGGATCGTAGGCGACGTCTAGCAAGATGCCGGTTCCCGGACCAAGGGTTGAGACCCAAGTATCGGCCGCGCGTGGCGGCAGGGTACTAAAGACCAGCGGCAGTTCTCGGAGCTGAGCTCCAACTTCTTCGGTGATGCCTGAGATTTCGTGGATGACCGGGTTGAGCGACAGCTCATTAGCTAGGTTCAGGGCCCGGGAGGCGCTGCGAAGAGAGCGAACCACCAAAAAGACTTGCTGTACGCCCAGCTCAGCGCAGGCCTGCAAGGCTGCCAACGCGGTATTGCCCGATCCGAGGATCATGGCTTGGCCGCAAGGAGCCTGGGAAAAATCCTGAACCGCGCGGATAAGCCCGTCAACATCGGTATTTTCCCCAAACAGTGTTCCGTCGTCACGCACCACAATGGTGTTCAGCGCACCGAGGCGTTGGACTCGGGTGGAAACTTCGTCCATGTAGGGCAGGAACACGTCTTTGAGCGGCATGGTCACCGAGCAGCCGGCCCAATCTTCAGTACGCAGTCGAGCTATGTGCGCAGCGCTTTGGCCAGGCTCCAGATCGATCGCCTCGTAGCTCAGATCGGCACCGAGTAGCTGGTAGGCACGCTGATGCAATACTGGTGACTTCGAGTGGCTCACCGGGTGGCCCAGAACCGCAGCCTGCTTCATCTTTTCCTGCACTTTCTGCTGTGGAGTTACTGCGGGTGGTGTCTAGCAGACGCCGGGATTTTCTGAGCACCAGGTTCGGAACTGTGCCTGGTTCTGCTGGTGTTCTGCATAGGTGGAGGCAAATTTGGTTTCGCCGGTACTGATATTGACCGTCACCCAGTAGTAGTAACCGTTATCTTCCGGATTAGCTGCCGCCTTGATCGCAGCATCTGCGGGAGAGCCGATCGGCGTCGGAGTTAGGCCGGTATGTACATAGGTGTTGTACTTGTTGGCCTTGTCCTTTTTCTCCGACGGACTGAACTGCAGGCTGTAGCGCTTGAGACCGTAGATGACCGCCGAGTCCACCTGCAATAAGCCGTGGGTTTCCTTATTGCCTGGGTCCAAACGATTTTCGATCGCTCCGGCTACGGTGGCGTAGTCCTTCTCGCGCGCCTCGGCTTGGAGGATGGAGGCAACGGTTAAGGTCCGGTAACCCTGTTTCAGATCGGTGATTCCAGCGTTTTTCAACGTTGTTTTGGTGCCCTTAACCATCTTGGCGAGAACGGTTTTGGCGTTGGTGCCCAGCTCAAAGCGGTACTCCCCTGGGTGCAGCCAACCTTCAAGGTTGGGCACAGATGAGGGAAGCCCGAACTTTTCTGGCTGATTGGCCAGCTTTTTCAAGTCCGCCAGTTTCAGCCCTGAGCTCTTGGAGATCTCGCTCAGTGCTGCGTCAAGGCGGAGGTTAGCTTTCAGCCCAATGTAGAAGACCTTGCCCGGCTTGTTATTAACCAAAACCTTGGCCGCGTCCGCTGCCGGCATCTGCGACTTAAGCAGGTAGGTGCCGGGGTGAATGAACTTGTTTGTGGATTCGGAATCCTCAACTGCTTTAATGAGCAGCTTGTCGTTGGAAATCACGTCCATCTCTTCAAGCTTGCGCGAGATCACTCCCACGCCCCAGCCATCTTGAACGGTGAATTCCACGGCGGATCCGCCTGGGCCCGGATAGTCGTCGGGGTTAAATTGCTTAACCAGAGCCTTAACGAAGAACAGGGACCCTGCGACGATCAGGGCAAAAATAATGACGGTGGCCAGCATAACGATGTTGCGCTTGCGTCGCGTTTTTTTGCGTCGTTCGCGCTTGGACACGGAAGGGATTTCACCAGTCAAAGAGCTGGCAAACATCGTTTCTGATGCTTGCTCTCCCGTGGTTTGGGTGCCCTGCGCAGGGGCCAGGGCGGGGAGGAACCGGGTGTTGGTATTCTCCCCGTCCTGGCTTTCTGGTGCGCTCGTGCTTGCCGAGGCAGCGGCGGTTTGCTGTGCAGCGCCACCGCTGTAGTGATTCAGGCCGGTTAGTTCCGGAGCCGAAGGTTCTGCGATCGGCGGACGTTGGCCCGCCGAGAAGCTTTCGTATAGCGCGCGATGTGTATCGCGTTGGCGCTCATGACGGGCTTCTTCTCGCATTGACTCTCGTTTCTCGGGGCGGTTCGTACTAAACCTAGGATCGCTAGGTTTACTTCAGTACGATCCGGCTGGCCTGCACGCGGACGTTGTTCCGGCGCATTTCCAGCACCTGCTGCAGGATTTCTGTGGCTGCGACTTGGTCGACAACCTTGCGATGATCCTCCATCTTACGTCCCGAAGCATGCAACGCGCGGTGCGCATTAACCGTGCTCAAGCGTTCGTCAACCAGAAAAACCGACAGCTCGATATTAGCCTCTGAAGCTTCTTCTGCCAAAGCAATAGCGTAGTCACGAGCCATTTTGGTGGATTCTGTGGTGTTTCCGGCCAGCGATTTTGGCTCCCCGATGAACACCTCGGTGGCATTTCGATCGGTGATGATGCGCAAAAGCATTCGACGGTCCGAATTTTTCTTCACATCGCGTCGAAGGGTCATCACAGGGGTCGCCAGAATGCCCGATGGGTCAGACGCGGCAACGCCGACGCGGGCTAGGCCCACGTCGACGCCGAGTGCAACATTAGCCATTAGCTAGGGCCGCCCGGATAGCATCCAGTGCTTCGTCAATCTTCGAAGCATCCTGGCCGCCGCCCTGAGCCATATCGTCCTTGCCGCCGCCACCGCCGCCGAGTACACCGGTCGCGGTACGGACCAAGGCCCCAGCCTTAAATCCATTGGCACGTGCGTCATCGTTGGTCACTGCTAGCACCAGTGGACGGCCGTTGGATTCGCCGATCAAGACGATCACCGCCGCTTCACTGCCTAGCTTGCCGCGCAGATCCAAAGCCATGGTGCGTAGCGCATCAGCCGAATCGATCTGGCCGGCGTTGTGTGCCAGCAGACGGGTCGAACCGATGGTGACGACCTTCTCCAACAGCGATGCGGACTGTGCAAGCATTGCCTGGCTCTTGAGTTCAGCGATCTGCTTTTCAGCCGCCTTGAGCTTGGCAACGGTGTCGTTAACACGCTCGGAGACCTGGTTAGAAGGCACACGGAACAAGCCCGAAAGCTCAGAAACCAAAGCACGCTCAGCTGCGCCGTGACGGAATGCTTCCATACCGACCAGCGCCTCAACACGGCGGTTGCCCGAGCCCACCGAAGCTTCGGAGAGCAAGGTCAGCTGACCAATGCGGGCGGTGTTATCCACGTGGGTACCACCACACAGTTCGCGCGACCAAGCACCGTTCATTTCAACCACGCGAACGTCGTTGGAGTACTTTTCGCCGAACAGGCTCATAGCGCCCAGCTTCTTCGCCTCTGCCAGAGCCATTTCGTTGGTGACAACCTGGTAGTTCGAAGCAATTGCGAGGTTCACAACCTCTTCAACTTCGCTGCGAGCTGCTGGCGAAAGCGCCTCTGCCCACGAGAAGTCGAAGCGCAGGTAGCCTGCCTTGTTGAAGGAACCAGCCTGGGTGGCCGTTGGGCCAAGCAGCTCGCGCAGTGCAGCGTGCACCAAGTGAGTGGCGGAGTGTGCCTGCTCGCCGGAGCGACGGCGTACCGCGTCAACTTCGGTGCGGACCAAAGCCTCGGCTGGAAGCTCGCCCTCACGCACGATCACCTTGTGTACGTTCAGACCCTTAACCGGAGCCTGCACATCGGTGACCTCGAGAACAAAGCCATCACCGGTGATCAGACCGCTGTCGCCAGCCTGTCCGCCGGACTCAGCGTAGAACGGGGTCTCGTTGAGCACCAGGTCAATTTCCTGACCCTGCTCAGCGTAAGGAACAACCTGGCCGTCGCGGATAATGCCACGGATCGACGACTCGCCCTGAAGGGTGTCATAACCGGTGAAGTGCACATTGCCGGCCTCAGCCAGCTGGCTGTAGACAGAAAGGTCAGCGTGGCCGGCCTTCTTGGCCTTAGCATCCTTCTGCGCGCGGGTGCGCTGTTCGTTCATCAGTTCGCGGAAGCGCGGCTCGTCAACGGACAGACCAGCTTCTGCTGCGATCTCTAGGGTGAGGTCGATCGGGAAACCGAAGGTGTCGTGCAGGGTGAAAGCGTCGTCACCTGAAAGGTTCTTGCCCTCGTCCTTAGCGTGACCCAGCGCTTCATCAAGACGGGTGGTGCCCGAAGCGATGGTGCGACGGAATGCGCGCTCTTCAGCGTAAGCAATGCGCGCAATACGCTCGAAGTCGTTGGCTACCTCTGGGTAAACACCCTTCATGGCATCGCGCGAGACTGGAAGTAGCTCTGGGAGTACTTCGGTATCCACGCCCATCAGGCGCATGGCACGCACGGCACGACGAATCAGGCGGCGCAGCACGTAGCCGCGGCCTTCATTGCCCGGAGTGACCTGGTCGGAGATCAGCATCAGCGAGGAGCGGATGTGATCGGCGATCATGCGCAGGCGCACGTCGGTGGCGTGGTTAGGGTCAGTTGGATCCTCGGTGGAGGTGTAGGTGACGCCAGCGAGTTCTGCAGCCTTGTCGAGCACCGGACGGACCTGATCGGTCTCGTACATGTTCTCCACACCCTGCAAGATCATCGCAAGGCGCTCAAGGCCTAGACCGGTGTCGATATTGCGCTTTGGCAGTTCGCCGGCAACATCAAAATCGGTCTTGGAGCGTACGGCCGAAAGGCGGTACTGCATGAACACGAGGTTCCAGATTTCGATGTAGCGGGTCTCGTCGACAGCTGGGCCGCCTTCTTGACCGTACTGTGCACCGCGATCGTAGTAGATCTCCGAGCAAGGACCGCCGGGACCGGGCTGGCCGGTGTTCCAGTAGTTATCTTCCTTACCGGTGCCTACAACGCGCTCGGTCGGGATGCCGATCTCTTCTTCCCAGATGCGTCGTGCTTCAACGTCCTTCTCATCGCCGTCTTCATAGACGGTGACCCAAAGGCGTTCCTTGTCCAGACCGTAGCCACCATCCTCGAGCGAGTTGGTCAGCAGTTCCCAGGCGTAGTGAATGGCTTCATTCTTGAAGTAGTCACCGAAGGAGAAGTTACCGCACATCTGGAAGAAGGTGCCGTGACGTACGGTCTTACCTACTTCTTCGATGTCGCCGGTACGGATGCACTTCTGCACCGAAGTCGCACGGTTGTACGGAGCCTCTTCACGGGCGGTGAGGTACGGAATGAAAGGAACCATACCGGCCACAGTGAACAAGAGTGAAGGGTCGGCTGATACCAGCGAGGCGCTGGGCACCGCGGTGTGGCCCTTCGAGACGAAAAAGTCGACCCACCGACGGGCAATTTCCTGCGTTTTCATCGTGTTACGGATGATCCCTTCACTTAGCGGCGTCCACGCCCAAGGCGGAACGTAATTCTTCTTCGCGGGAGCTCATTCCTTGATGGAAGGCTTCCAAATATTCCGCGACGCGGTCAGTGTATTTGCTGACCTGGCGATTAAGCGCTGCCCCGGACTTTACTTCAGCGTATTTCTTGGTGGCGAGCATTCCTACGCCCACACCAATAGAAACCCACAAGAGCTTTTTCATTCTAGTCTCCTTGGCGGCCATCAGCTGGCCGACGGTCTGATCAAGCATCGATACGTGTTCGATCGAACAGGCTCTGACTTAGCGGCTGCGACGTGCCTTGCCACTTGGCTTGGTGTTCATTGCAACCTTCACGCCTTCGGTGAACGCGGCGACCTTGATCAGCGGCTTGCCTACGGTGGCAGCAACTAGCGAGGACAGCGCGGAAACATTGGCACTGGTATCAGAAACGTTACTGGTGATCGTGTCGACCTTTTTGAGCTGGTCATTGGTGGTGGCGACCGTGTTGGCGACCTCCCCTAGCAATGGGGTGGTTCCGTCTGCCACGTCTTTGATCGTGGTGCGAAGCTCATCAAACACCTTGCCCAATTTAATGATCGGCACTGCCAGCAGTACGACCAGTACTACAAACGCGCCGGCGGCGATAAGCCCTGCAATATCCGAACCCGACATGTGCTTCCTCTTCTGCTTTGG
>CAACWO010000054.1_pt1 | contig 39285 bp, 31 predicted proteins | sample 2275661 | NCBI WGS metagenome assembly CAACWO01 (sample SAMEA5312466, study PRJEB27640) | indoor metagenome | biome: indoor environment; feature: uncontrolled; material: polymer concrete tiles wood | place: Germany | collected 2014-07-07 | reverse complement strand
ATTTCCAACGTGCATCAGCGTGAGGCATTCCGCCACAACTCTTACATCTCACCGGTAGCAAGCTCGATCATTGTGGGAGCCGGCGTTAATGGTTACAAGCTGGCCGTTGAGCAACTGGTGCACCTCCTGAGCAAGTAAACAAGGCTAGTTGGCGATGCAGTCCCCGGTGCTCACTGAGGTTCGATTCGAGCCGCCAAGCTCCATCGCGTTTTCCATTTCGTCCAGACTCAGTGCGAAGCCGACCTGATCATCGCTGCGTGACTTAGCGAAGATCAGGCCAACGGCTTCGCCTTCTTCGTCTAGCAGAGGTCCGCCAGAATTACCCTGAGCTACTTGGGCGCTGAGCTGGTAGACAGAGATTCGTCCTGGATCTTCACCGTATATATTCGCGATAGACACGTTGGCTCGGGAAGCGATGACGGCACTGCGGATTTGCTGCGGACCACCGGCTGGGTAGCCGATGAAGGCTGCGGCGTCGCCGCGAGTGAGCTCATCAGGTGCCAAGTCGATGGCCGGGGTCTGTAAACCTTCGACATAAAGCAAAGCAATATCGGTCTCAGGATCAAAGTAAACGACGTTTCCGCGGTGAACTTCATTACGACCGGTTTCTACTGTTGCTGAGCCCAAGCCTGCGACCACGTGAGCATTTGTCATGACCATTTCTGGTGCCACGACAAACCCGGAGCCTGTTAGGTTCACACCACATTGAACTGCGGTGCCCGAGACTTTGGCAGCTGATTCGGAAGCGGCGCGCTGCAAGTCAGTGGCCTGCCAATTGTGGTCCACCGGCTGATCAACCTGCGGTGCAAACGGATCCAGGAAGGCCGGCAAGGTTTCAGCGATCACTTTAGAACGTGCGCTGGAAATTGCTGAGTTCACAAACTGCGGAGTCGCCGAGCGGATAGCGGTAATCATCCCTGACTTACCAATCTCCATGGATAACTGCGGAATGCCCATGCTGGAGGTGGAAAACGCCAGACCACCAATGATCGTGGCGCTAATGACCACGGAAAGCACACCGCCGGCAAAGCGATCAGCTGAACGCAAAAAATCGACATTCATCCAGTGCCGAATGCGTGTGGCGATAACCCTGCCTAGAGCTTGGCCAAGGATGATCAGCACCGCTGCGGTGGCGACCATCAGCCCAACACGCCACCACGGATTAGTGGCAAAGGTTGAAACCAAGGGGATGGCAAAGAACGCAGCAACACCTCCAAGAATGAGGCCCACCATGTCACCGACGGTCAGAAGAAAACCTCGGCGGAGTCCGATGATGAAAAAGATCAGTAAAACTGCACAGATGGCTATGTCGAGCCAGCTGAAAATTCCGAGCACCAAGACTCCAATGCGTTCATTTACTTTGTATTAACCCAAGGTACCCTTAGAAGCTGATGGATTTCTGCGAGCATATCCGCGAGTTTTGACCTGATGAGCGTGACGTTCAACATTTTCTTGGTAAAACCACGTGTGGAAACTGTCACATTGTTACTGAATACGGCACAATGATGTAAGCGCCTACTACTGTTGACAGGAGATTTAATGGATATCGAGGTACTGCGTCGCGCGCCACTGTTTGCGTCGCTTGGTGATGAAGTATTTACCGCGTTGACCGAAGAATTGACCGAGGTTGATCTGTCTCGCGGTGCATCGGTGTTCCGTGAAGGCGATCAAGGCGACCGTCTGTACTTCATCGTTTCGGGCAAGATTAAGCTGGGTCGCACCTCTTCGGATGGTCGCGAAAATCTGATTGCTGTTCTTGGCCCAGGTGAACTGTTTGGCGAAATGGCCCTATTCGATCCACACCCACGCAACGCTACGGCGACTGCTGTGTCGGAAACCCGACTTGCCGGTCTAAGCCACGAGAACATGCGCAAGGCGATCCTGAACTCCCCTGAGGTCTCGATCCAATTGCTGCAGGCTCTGGCTGCTCGCTTGCGTCGCACCAACGAGTCCCTAGCGGACCTAGTCTTCTCCGACGTTCCTGGCCGTGTTGCCAAGGCTCTGTTGGATTTGGCTGATCGCTTCGGACGCCCAGCAACTGACGGCATCCTGGTAGCTCACGAGCTAACTCAGGAAGAGCTCGCTCAGCTGGTTGGCGCATCGCGTGAAACCGTAAACAAGGCATTGGCTGAATTTGTACAGCGCGGCTGGCTCCGCCTAGAAGCACGCGCTGTCGTGATTCTAGACATCCAGCGTCTGCGTCAGCGTTCACGCTAAACGCACTTAGTACAAAGGCCGAATATCCATCATGGATATTCGGCCTTTGTGTTTAACTCTAGTTTTTTAGTGACCGGCCAGAGCCTGCCATGGACGCGATGACTCAGCGCTCATTGAGCCGAGCACTTCCAGATAGTGGATTCCATCGCGCACCAGCAAGTCTGGGTGTTTTAGGTCCAGGGCCCTAGACCGCGAAAGGTAAGCCACAACTCCGTTGGCATCCGACATGGCCTCAAGGATCAGCTCCACTGCGGGGTAACTAATCTGCGAAAGATTGAGCCCTACGGTGTTGGGCTGGCCTACGAGGTCTCCCAACGCGGCGCTCTCGCGGCCGGCGAGAACTTGTTTGGCAACATTCCAGCGGGCCCATTTTCCTTTGCCACGAAGCAACGTCGGTTCTTGGCGAGTGGGAACGGTAGCCGCGAAGTACCAGGTATCAAATCTGCGCAGCGCAAAGTTTGGGCTGAGCCAGTGCGAGACCGGGCGCAACAAATCGGTGCGTAGTCCCAGTCCGCGACGGCGAAGAAATTCATCAAAGGATAAGTCCTGAACCGCAATGGCTTCCCGAGCGCTCATCCAGTCATCAGGGTCGGTCATCTCGACAATAGACTGCTCATCGGTGCCGGCTAATAATATGCCGGTCTCTTCGAACAGCTCACGGATGGCACAGACAATATAGGCCTGCACTAATTGCTGATCCAGCACGTCCATGCGCTTGGACCACTGAGAAAGACTTGGGCCAAACCATTGGTAAGTTGCTCGGTCACTGGCCTCGTGGCTACCACCTGGAAAGGCTACGTTGCCCAACGGTGAGCCGCCTGGCCGATAGGTCAGGTAAGTTTCCACACCGTTCGCGCAATCGTGCACCAGCGCAACAGAGGATGCGCGGCGCGGACTTCGAGGTGTGCGAGAGCCGAAGGTAAACCAATTTTCGGCAGTAGGGATCTGGTGCGGAGGCACATCAAAGATTCGGCGCACCATGCCGCTGCGCGGGCCACAAGGAAAAGCCCTTGCGGTCCGCGCAACTGGCGACTGAAATGAACTACTCAAATTCAGCGATGACCTCAACCTCGACTGGCGCATCCAGCGGCAGTACGGCGACACCAACGGCCGAACGTGAATGCAGGCCGGCATCTCCCAGGACCGCACCGAAGAATTCGGAGGCTCCGTTGATGACGCCAGGCTGTCCGGTGAACGAAGGATCTGACGACACGAAGCCGACAACCTTCACGATTCGTTTAATGCGATCTAGGTCACCGATCTCAGCCTTGATGGCAGCCAAAGCGTTCAGCGCAGCTACCTGCGCCTGAGCCTTCGCTTCTTCAGCTGAAACTTCTGCCCCAACCTTTCCAACAACTGAGAGTTCACCATTAATCAGTGGAAGCTGACCCGAGGTGTACACGTAGTTGCCGGTAGTTACTGCCGGCAGGTACGCGGCAACTGGTTTCGCTACGCCTGGCAGCGTGTGGCCGAGTTCAGCTAGGCGTGCTTCGACACGCGAAGAAGTGGCTTCTTGCATGGGCTTTGTCTCCTTTAGGAAGTGTTAATTTATTATTCTTTTTCGCGCTTCAGGTAGGCCACTGGCGAGGAGCCGTTGGGACCTGGAACAACAGTTACCAGCTCCCAGCCATCGTCTCCCCACTGGTCCAAAATCTGCTTCGTAGCGTGGATCAAGAGTGGCAAAGTAGCGTATTCCCATTTAGTCATACTGGATACGTTATCGCGTCCTTGTAAACTAATAGGTATGGCAGCCAAGAAGTCCCCCTTTTTTGATACCGCCACCACGTTAGGGAAAGTCGTTGCGTTCTTCGGAATCAGCGCCCTGTGTGGTGTGCTCGCAGCAGGTATGCTCGTACCCGTAGCAGCTATCGCGAAAACCGGTTTGACCACCGGTAACAGCGTCATTAGTGCACTTCCAAGCACCTTTGAAAAGCTCCCAATTTCGGAGCCTTCAAAGATCTTGGACGCGGACGGAAAGACCATTGCGTCCTTCTATCAGCAGAACCGCGAACCGGTGAAACTTGATGACATCTCCACACACATGCAGAAGGCAATCGTGTCGGTGGAAGATGAGCGCTTCTACGAGCATAAGGGTGTCGACCCTCGCGGTATCGCCCGCGCAGTAATCGGCAACCTTACTTCCTCATCCCGTTCCGGTGCTTCCACGCTCACCCAGCAGTATGTAAACAACCTGTTGGTGAACAACCAGGAGCTCACCGGCTCGGAAGAGTCGACCATTTCTGGTCAGAAGGATTACGCCGCAAAGATCCGCGAGCTGAAGTACGCGGTAGCTATTGAAAAGGAAATGTCGAAAGACGAAATCCTTGAAGGCTACCTGAACTTGGTGCTCTTCTCGGGTCGCGAGTACGGCATCCAGGCCGCAGCGCACCGTTTCTACTCGGTTGATGCCAAGGATCTAAACGTCCAGCAGTCCGCCATGCTTGCGGGCATGGTTCAGCTGCCCAACGTTTACAACCCAATCAACAACCCTGAGCGTTCGCTTGACCGCCGTAACAAGGTACTTGGCAACATGTACCGCACCGGCGTCATCACCGAAAAAGAGTACGACGAGGCTGTGAAGTCTGATCTCGAACTCAAGCCAAGTGTTTCCCCTTCGGGTTGCTCCTCGGCCAAGGACAACGCTTACTTCTGTGACTATGTCACCAACCTGATCTTGAGCGATGAAGCTTACGGTAAGACCAAGGAAGACCGTGAAGGTCTGCTCTACCGTGGCGGATTGACCATCAAGACCACGCTGAACAGCAAGCTGAACGAAAAGGCTGCCAACGACGCTCGCGAGGCGATCGATCCGAACGCCAAGTCCAACAAGGACATTCACTCTTCAGTAGTTTCGGTCCAGCCTGGCACCGGCAACATTCTCACCATGGCCCAGAACACCGAGTACGGTCCCGAGAAGGACGACTCGGGCTCAAGCACGTACTACAACTTCGCTGTTGAACGCTCCAAGGGTGGTGCCGGTGGCTTCCAGGGTGGTTCCACCATGAAGCCTTACACCACCTTGGGTTGGCTCACCGAGGGTAACCGCATGAACGACACCATCAACGCGAAGAAGCAGGTCTTCCAGCCTGGCACGAAGTTCCGCGCTTCCTGCCTGCCTGGCAGCACCGCTACCGTGGGCACCAAGTGGGAGCCAAAGAACGCTTCAAAGGGCTTCTACCGCCCGATGAGCGTTGATACCGGTTTGTACTGGTCCATTAACACCGCGACCGTTCAGGAAGCCTACCGAACCGATTTGTGCACCATCGCTGACTACACCAAGCGCCTTGGCGTCTTGGATCAGGATGCTGATAATGGTCAGCCAGGTCCAATCAGCCCAGCTAACCCATCGTTCATCATTGGTTCAGCCAACATCACCCCACTGTCGCAGGCAGCAGCATTTGCTACCTTCGCCAACAAGGGCGAGTACTGCAAGCCACGCGCCATCACCGGCGTGACCGATTCAGCTGACAACGAGTACAAGGTCGCTGGCGAATCTTGCTCACAAGAGGTTGATCCAACCTATGTTGCCGATCTTGATAAGACTCTGAAGAAGATCGCTACCAAGCGTGTTTCTAAGGGTGTTGTCGAGGGACCAATCGCTGGTAAGACCGGTACTAACAACTACGCCACCTCGACCTGGTTTGTTGGTTTCACCACCGGCATCTCGACCGCTACGTGGGTAGGCCGTCTGGACGGCAAGGCTGCCACTGAGCAGAATTCGCTGCACGGCGCAATCATCAATGATAAGCAAGCACCTGAAATGGTTGACTCCTCCACCTACGCTGCACCGTTGTGGGTCGATTTCATGAAGGATGCAGTCCTTCAGTACGAGCGCAAGGGCTTTGGTAAGCCGGGCAAACGTCCAGCACCTGTAATCCCTTCCACTCCGGAAAGCGCAAAAACCGAAGGCGAGAAGCAGGACGCTGCTGCAGCGGCTGCCGCTGCTAGGGCTCGGGCTGCCGCCGAAGCACAGAAGCGAGCTGCTGCCCAGCAACGAGCAGAAGCTGAAGCTCGACAGCGTGCCGCTGATGCTAAGGAAGCTGCCGAGGATCGGGCCGAAGCTAAGAAGGATGCTGCAGCCAAGAAGAAGGCAGACGAGGCTAAGAAGAAAGCCGACGACGCCAAGAAGAAGGCTGAAGCTAAGAAGGACGCTGCCGAGGCTAAGGCAAAGGCTGAAGCTGCCAAGAAGAAGGCAGCTGCCGAAGCTAAGAAGAAGGCAGCAGCCGAAGCTAAGAAGAAGGCTGAAGAGGCGAGGAAGAAGGCGGCACAGTCGTCTAAACCTAAGCCGCCGAAGTCCACTGATTAGTCCGAATAATAGCTAGCTGCCAAGCAAAGGCCGCGTTCAACTTTGGTTGAACGCGGCCTTTCGGTTTAGATTGGCAATAGCGGACTTCATGAGAAGTAGCCCCCGGGCATGAAAGGACGATGGCAGAAAAGTCATGGTTGAACACAATACATTTGGCGCCACGCTGCGCCACGCAGCGGGTACAACAGCTTTGGCGGCCGGTGGAGCGTTGGCTCTCGGCACCGCCTTGATTGGCTACGGCATGCTGGAGACCCAGAAGTTTGGACTACGCCGTGAGACCCTGAATGTTCTGCCTAGAGGTGCTGCCGACATCAAGGTCCTGCACCTGTCCGACATTCACATGGTTCCGGGCCAAGAGACCAAAATTCAGTGGATCCGTGAACTCGCCGACCTGAAGCCAGACTTTGTGGTGAATACCGGCGATAACCTCAGCCACCGCAAGGGTGTTCCATCTTTGCTCAAGGCATTGGAACCGCTGATGGCGTTCCCGGGAGCCTTTGTTCCTGGCTCCAATTGCTACTACGCGCCCAAGCTGAAGAATCCTTTTAAATACTTCTCCAGCTCCGAGGGCTCCCCTAACCCGTCACCAAAGGACCAGCTGCCTTTTGAAGAAATGCACCGCGCATTTGGTGCAGCCGGTTGGAGCAACATGTCCAACCGCTCCCACTCGACGGTATTGAACGGACTGCGTCTGGATCTGACCGGGGTTGATGATCCGCACATCAACCGGGACCACTTCGCCGGATGGACCCGTGGCTCATCCACGAGCGACCAGGCTCCGCACGTGCGTATCGCACTGACTCACGCCCCATACCAGCGAGTCTTAGATCAGTTCACCGAAGCAAAGGCAGACGTTATTTTCGCTGGGCATACACACGGTGGCCAAGTCTGCATCCCTGGCTACGGCGCTTTGGTCTCAAACTGCGATCTGCCAACCTGGCGAGCTCGCGGCCTGAGCGACTGGGAGTACGCAGGCAACACGGTTCCGCTAAATGTCTCGGCCGGTTTGGGCACCTCACGCTTCGCCCCGATCCGCTTTGCTTGCCCACCTGAAGCAATTCTCGTGACGTTGAAGGCACGTAGCTAAACACTAAATATTGTTCTTGAGGTCCCGGTATTTTCGCCCTAGCTGGCGAAGTCCCGGGATCTCCTCATTTCCGATGTGAAGCGTTTCTTTCTCAAATTCAGAAATTGATTGAATTCTCCCAACCAGTGACTGTAAGCTGAAGCTCTGTCGAATTTCTGGATGAATACGGGGTACCGTGGCGCAAGCACAAAAGGTCGAGACCAAAGATCCAGTTCCACTCTCGGCAACGTTGAAGAGATTGTACCCGTTTGTTAAGCCGATTCTTCCTCGGCTTTTCTGCGGATTCCTTTGTGCGCTCGGTGCCGGAATTGTTGCCCTAGCCATCCCTCAGGTGTTGGCGTGGCTGGTGAACTCTGTTTTTCACCGTGATGGTGCCACCTCCGAAGTCTGGATTTCCGTTGCCATCATTGCCGCCCTCGGATTTGTTGAAGCGCTACTGATTTTCCTGCGCCGCCAGTTTGTGCTCAATCCCGCCGCCGGGCTTGAAACCCAGATGCGCATTCGTTTCTACAAGCACCTTCAACGGCTGCCTGTTGCCTTCCACGAGCGCTGGGGCTCCGGCCAGCTACTCTCCCGCTCCATGTCGGATCTGTCGCTGTTGCGCCGTTGGCTGGCCTTCGGCGCAATGATGCTGGTCGTTGAGACCGTCACTGTGATCACCGGACTCATTCTGATGTTCACTCACTCGTGGATCTTGGGGTTGCTGTACTTGCTTGGCTCTATTCCCATTGCCATCAAGGCTTACCGCTTCCGCAATGAATACCGTGCGGCCAGCCGGCTCAGCCAGGATCAAGCCGGAGACCTTGCCACCGCCGTGGAAGAATCGGTGCACGGTATTCGTGTCATCAAGGCTTTTGGACGCGGTCCACACATCTACGAAGGATTTAATACTCAAGCCAAATCCCTCCAAGAAACCGAAATTGCCAAAGCTAAGACCTTGGCTAGTTTCTTGCTTACTGTGGTCGCGGTGCCAGAAACCATCTTGGGCATTGGCCTGTTCATTGGTATCGCTCAAGTCGCCAATGGAACGCTCAGTGTCGGCGCGCTGGTTGCCTACTTCGCCATCGCCGCAGTGATCGCTGGCCCGGTAGAAGGCATGGGAATGCTCTTGGGCATGACCTTGAGTACCAAGACTGCACTGGACCGGCATTTTGAGGTCATGGACTCGACCAATGACATTGTCTCTGTGGCCAACCCAACCGTCCCTGAAACGCGAGACGGAAGCGTGCAGCTACGTCACGTTCGTTTTGCCTACCCAGATGTAGCCGGAACACGCCGCCCGATCCTTGCCGACATTGATCTAGACATTCGTCCTGGCGAAACGATGGCCTTGGTGGGAATCACCGGTTCAGGCAAATCCACCTTATTGAACTTGATCCCCCGTCTGCACGATGCAACGGCCGGGGAAGTGCTCATCCATGGACAGAACGTCAAGGACTGGGAATTAGATCAGCTACGCACCGAAATTGCCGTGGCTTTTGAAGACACCACATTGTTCTCAAACACCATTCGAGAGAACGTCCTGCTCGGTGCCCCAGAACAACTAAACGAAGAACAACGCGAAGCACTGCTGAGCGAAGCACTAGACGTAGCCCAAGCGCACTTCACCTATGACCTGCCTGCCGGCGTAGATACTCTCATCGGTGAAGAGGGGCTTTCGCTCTCCGGCGGCCAGCGTCAGCGCATCGCGCTAGCACGTGCCATTGCGGCCCGTCCGAGCGTACTGGTCCTTGATGATCCGCTGTCCGCTTTGGATGTGAAGACAGAAGAACTGGTGACCGAGAAACTTCGAGAAGTTCTCGCCGGAACCACCACGCTCATCGTGGCTCACCGACCATCAACGGTGATGCTCGCAGACCGAGTGGCGTTGCTGCGCGATGGACGAATCGACGCGGTGGGCAGTCACACCCACCTGCTGAGCACCAATGAACACTACAGATTTGTCATTGCCAGTTTGGATGATGAAGAACAATCAGCAATTGAGGGAGCCTCCCGATGAGCCAGACACAAGGCGTCGCCAACGAGGACGCCATCAAACTCAACGCTGCTGATCGTAAGGTAGTACGCCAGCGGTCCTTCCGATTGCTCGGGGCACTGGCTTTGCCGCAGAAAAAGCTTTTTATCCTCACCGTAGTTTTGGTGTTGCTCTCCAATGCAGCACGCGTTCTGCTGCCGGTAATCATTGCCTTTGCTATCGACTGGACGCTACCTCAAGTACGTGAGGGCAACTGGTCAGCCTTGGGCCTTACCGGCGCCGGCTACATTATCTGCGCGATCCTCAGTGGCTTTTTGCTTTCTTGGTACATCAACTCTGCAGCAAAAATTTCGCAGGCTATGCTCTTGGATCTGCGACAGCAAGTGTTCCGTCATACCCAGCGCCTGAGCCTTGAGTTTCACGAGAACTACACCTCCGGTCGCATCATCTCCCGACAGACTTCAGACTTGGAAACTCTGCGAGAGCTGCTTGATCAGGGAGTCTCCGAGCTGGCTTCCTCCTGCGTCTTTGTTATCTTCACGCTGATTTCGATTTTCTTCCTCGACTGGCGCAGTGGATTAGTAGTCTGTGTTGCCGCGATTCCAGTGACCATCTTGTTCTTCTGGTACCAGCGCCGCTCTGAAGTTCTGTACCGCGAATCCCGCGTCGTTTCAGCCAAGGTGATTTCCACCTTTGTCGAAACGATGACCGGCATTCGCGCTGTGAAAGCTTTCCGCCGAGAACGGGCCAACGACGAGAACTACCAAGAAATTGCGGAAAAGTACCGGGATAATTCGGTCCGCTCCTTCAACCTGTTTGGTGTTTTGCAGCCCGGACTGGTGCTCATTGGCAACCTCACTGTGGCCGCTCTCTTAGCCTACGGTGGATTCCGAATCATCTCAGGGACCATGGCCGTCGGTGCCATGGTGGCGATCCTCTTGGCCTCAAAACGGCTCTTTCAGCCTGTAGAACAGATTGCGATGTTCTACTCGTCTCTGCAGTCAGCAACAGCGGCGTTGGAGAAGGTCTCGGGTCTGCTTGAAGAAGAACCAACGGTGCGTGAACCTGCGCAGCCTCAGTCCATCACCACAGTGGCCGGAGATCTTCAGTTCAAGGACGCGGTATTTGGTTATGGCAATGGACCGATCATCATGGACAAATTTGATCTGCACATCCCTGCCGGTCAAACGGTCGCTGTGGTGGGTCAGACCGGTGCAGGAAAATCGACGTTGGCCAAGCTCATCGCCCGCTTCTATGATCTTCGCTCCGGAACGTTGGCACTGGATTCGGTTCCGATCAATGAACTGTCCAACAAAGAGTTACGTCAGCACGTAGTGATGGTGACTCAGGAAGCGTTCCTCTTCTCGGGTTCCGTGGCCGAGAACATTGCTCTAGGCCGCCCTGGCGCATCTTTAAAGGATATTGAGTCGGCGGCCCGCGCAGTTGGAGCTCACGAGTTCATCATGGATCTGCCCGAAGGTTATGACACCGACGTGAACAAACGCGGCGGCCGTGTCTCCGCTGGCCAGCGCCAGCTGATCTCCTTTGCACGAGCGTTCTTGGCAGATCCTGCAGTGTTGATACTTGATGAAGCCACCAGCTCCTTGGATATTCCTTCAGAGCGAGCTGTACAGCGCGGATTGCAGACGTTGCTGGGTAACCGTACGGCGCTGATCATTGCGCACCGGCTCTCCACTGTGCAGATCGCTGACCGGGTATTGGTAGTTCACGATGGAAAGATCACCGAGGACGGTACACCACAGGAGCTCATTGCCAGTCAGGGACGTTTCGCCGCCTTACACAAGGCATGGAAAGACTCATTGGTCTAAGGTCCGCCGACCGACGAATAAACCCCCTGCCGGCCCGGAATATCACTCCGGATCGACAGGGGGTTTTATCCTGGAGTGCAACTAGCCTAGGCGCTGAAGCTTAGGCCAGTTAGACGCTCATAGGCCTCAATGTACCGAGCGCGAGTCTTCTCAATAATCTCTTCTGGGAGCTGTGGTGGCTCCTGGTCAGAGTTCTTGTCCCAACCCGATGCGTCGCTGGTCAGCCAGTCGCGGACAAACTGCTTATCAAAGCTCGGCTGCGCCTGACCTGGCTGATAGGCCTCTGCGTCCCAGAAGCGTGATGAATCCGGGGTGAGCACCTCATCACCCAAAGTAACTTCACCGGTAGCTGCGTCAGCCCCAAACTCAACCTTGGTGTCAGCCAAGATGATGCCACGGCCACGAGCGATCTGTTCGGCCTGTTCGTACAACGCAACAGTCTTCTCACGCAGTGCCTCAGCCACGTCGTTGCCAACGCGCTCAACGGTCTGCTCGTAAGTGATGTTCTCGTCGTGCTCCCCCACCTCAGCTTTAGCCGATGGAGTGAACAGTGCAGGGGTCAAACGTGAACCGTCAACCAAGCCATCAGGCAATGGCAGGCTGCATACGGTCTTGGAGACCTTGTACTCAGCTAGCCCTGAACCGGTGAGGTAACCGCGAGCGATGCACTCGATCGGGTACATTTCCAGCTTCTTGCAGACCATGGCTCGTCCGGCCACAGCTTCTGGAACATCGGTGGAGATCACGTGGTTGGCGAAGTCGCTGAGCTGTTCAAACCACCAAAGGCTTAGCTGAGTCAGCACTTTGCCCTTGTCTGGGATCTCGCTGGAAAGTACAAAATCGTAGGCGCTAATGCGGTCCGAAGCAACGACCAGCACGCGGTCGGTGTCCTCGAAGCTCACACCGGCTGGCACGTACAAGTCGCGTACCTTGCCCGAGTAGAAATGGTCCCAACCTTCAAGGTCAAGAACTTCGGTCTTCAATCCTGCCATAACTGCCTAGTCCCTTACTTGCTTTGCTTCGCTACGACGATTTCGCCGCGTTCGGCCTTCAATGCAATGTCGGTGCGTGACTGGGCACCGTTCCAGCTGATCTGTGCAACGCCTGCGTAGGCAGCCTTGCGAGCAGCGCTCAGGTCATCGCCTAGACCAACCACTGCCAGCACACGTCCGCCAGCAACAATGACATTGCCTTGGGCATCCGCGGAGGTTCCGGCATGCATCACATGCACGTTTTCCAGTGCGTTGGCAGCGTCAAGGCCGGAAATTACCGCACCCTTCACCGGGGTGTCAGGGTAATTCTCTGCCGCGATAACTACGTCTACTGCGGTCTTGGACGACCAGTTCAACTGCTCATCATCATCAAGCTGACCCTTGGCGGCGGCCAACAAAATGCCACCAAGTGGAGTCTTGAGGCGTGCAAGCACCGCCTGAGTTTCAGGGTCACCAAAACGAGCATTAAATTCAATGACTCGAATACCACGCTTGGTCAGCGCCAAACCGCAGTAGAGCACACCGGTAAAGGCAGTGCCACGCTTTTCCATCTCACGCAGAGTTGGGTAAGCGACTCGGTCCATAACCTCGTTGACGAAGTTCTCTGGAAGCCACTCAAGTGGTGAGTAGGCACCCATGCCACCGGTATTTGGGCCTTCGTCATTATCGAAGATGCGCTTAAAATCTTGGGCTGGCGACAGTGGAACGGCATGCTTGCCATCGCAAATAACAAAAAGTGAAACTTCTGGGCCATCAAGGAATTCTTCAATGACTACAGTGCCGCCGGCTGCGAAGCAGGCTTCAGCGTGCTCAAGGGCCTCATCACGGTCAGAGGTGACAACAACACCCTTGCCTGCGGCTAGTCCATCATCCTTGACCACGTAAGGTGCGCCGAAGTCGTCTAATGCGTTGGCGGCTTCCTCACGGTTGGTCGCCACATGAGCCATCGCGGTTGGAACTTCAGCCGCGGCCATCACGTTCTTGGCGAATGCTTTGGAAGCCTCCAGCTGGGCTGCGGCTTTGGTTGGGCCGAAGACCGGGATTCCCGCCTCAATGAGTGCGTCGGAAACGCCTGCTGCCAATGGCGCTTCGGGTCCAACAACGACCAGATCGCTAGCTAGCTCGCGGGCCAGCGCCAACACTGATGCTGGATCTTGTGCATCGATCTGATGGGTGGTGACGTCCTGTGCGATACCGGCATTACCGGGTGCACAATGAACTTCTTTGACGTAGGGGTCTGCACTGAGTGCTCGGACAATTGCATGCTCGCGGCCACCTGGGCCAATAACCAGTACCTTCACCCCGCCGAGTTTACCGGAGAAGTTGGGAGCTGATGCTGTCTATGACTTCCCCAGATCCTCTGAATTTGGACGCAGGATCACCCTGCTGCACGCCGTTGAGCATTGGTGCGCACAGTTCGCGAATAAACTGGGCAGATGGATGGATCAGTGGATATTTCCGATTGTGCGCAGCTGGTGCAGGTGCGACGTAATGGCGCGGTGGAATCTAGACACTACGGTGTAGCCGTGGTGCTCGGAGAAAACGGATCCTCGTTGCTGGCTCTCGGTAACCCAGAGGCGCTGATCTTTCCGCGTTCTGCACTCAAGCCCTTCCAAGCAATCGCTTCCTTGCGCTGCGGTGCACAACTAACTGAGGAACAGGTAGCTCTGACCTGCGCTAGCCACGTGGGCAGCTTTGCGCATCAGCAGCTTGCCTTACAGATTTTGGAATCAGCTGGACTGAGTACCGATGATTTGCAGTGCCCCGAAGCGTGGCCCGTAGATTCAGCGACTCGCACGCAGATGACCATTGAGCATCTGCCCAAGTCGCGCTTGACGTTCAACTGTTCGGGAAAACATGCAGGGTTCCTGAATGCAGCCAAGTCCCTAGGCGCTGACACCGACACGTACTTGGATCCGGCCCATCCTGTGCAGCAAACAGCTCACCGTGTCTTTGAAGAGTTCTGCGGCCCGGTGGCACGCACCGGCGTAGATGGCTGCGGCGCCCCAGCAGTGCAAATGTCCCTGCTCAGTCTGGCCCGCGGTTTCCATCACTTGCTCGCTACTTCAGATCCAGATGCTCAACGAGCCGTTACTGCCATGCTCCACCATCCCTGGGCGGTGAGGGGCGAAGGACAAGCAAATACCGAAGTCATCAAACACGCTGGTGTCATCGCTAAGTTAGGTGCCGAAGGAGTGCTGGCCATGGCCGCTCCCAACGGGGTCACCGTGGCGATAAAAATGCTTGATGGCTCTTCGCGAGGAACCGATCTGTTGGCTCTGTCATTACTGCACAAGTTCTCGGCCATCGATGAAAATAGCTATCGCAAATTGCACCAGCAACTTCAGCCGCCGGCCACCACAGTTGGTGCCCAAGCAGCTGATCTACAGTTAGCTGGGACCGATTTTTAGTGATCAACTTCCACCCGGGACGACTCCCCCGGCAAATATGACAGTTTTACGTCATCGAAACAAAGAGATGAGATAGGTCATGGCCATCAAGCGTCGCGTTGATGAAACCGCTGGACGCTCGGCAGTGCGCGAGTGGGCTCAAACCGAGCCAGGACAAGGAAAAATATCCCGTCCTGTGCTCGCTATGGCGGTTCGCTACCTGCTGGAAGAATTAGCCTCTCGTGCCGAGGGAAATTCCGTTGAAGTACGCGTACCACCCTTCGGTGTGACTCAGTGCATAGCAGGGCCCAGGCACACCCGTGGAACACCGCCCAATGTAGTCGAAATGCCTGCTGAACTCTGGCTTTTGTTAGCTACCGGGCGAACGTCTTGGAGTGAAGCACAGCAAACTGGCCAGTTGCACGCCTCTGGACTTAGGGCAGACTTGTCCGCGCACCTACCACTTATTGAGTACCCTTAAGGGTATGGAGCAACACCCCGCTACCCCGAGATCTGCAGAGCAAAGTGTCGAAGTGCAAATTCACTCGGCGCCCAAATTCTGGCCATTCATCTTGACCTTTGTCGTACTTGGTGCGCTAATCGGTCTGGTCACAGGTTTGCTCGGCGAACCTTCGCAGGAGTACACCCGCGCTTCAGCCTCCGGATTCTTCGCGATGTTCGGTGCTGGACTCGGTGCAGGTATCGGAGCATTGGTGTACGTGATCATTGATCGCTTCACGTCAAAAAAATCCACTAAGCATCTGGCAGTTCCTCTGGCCGAGGACACTGACTCCAGGGGACAACAAGGCTAGGCAGCTTTTCCCTTCCACTGAAGAGCGGGCGGCCGCGCACCTGGCCGCCACCAACCACACACAAACGGTCGGTGTCGACCAAACCAGAACATGAGAGAATAACTGACATGGCGCGTGGCGATGGATTCTTAAATCACGACCTGCTTCCAGGCGAGAAGGGGCCGCAGGACGAATGCGGCGTTTTCGGCGTTTGGGCTCCGGGCGAAGAGGTTGCAAAGCTGACCTATTACGGTCTGTATGCATTGCAACACCGCGGGCAGGAGTCAGCTGGCATTGCGACCAGCGACGGTGCACGCATCAATGTCTACAAGGACATGGGCCTGGTCTCGCAGGTATTCGACGAGAACACCTTGAACTCCATGAGCGGACAGCTGGCTGTTGGCCACTGCCGTTACTCCACCACCGGCGCCAGCCACTGGGCTAACGCCCAGCCAACTTTGGGTCCAACCCAGACCGGCACAGTTGCTTTGGCGCACAACGGTAACCTGACTAACTCCGCTGACTTGGCTGACATGGTTGTTGCCAAGCAGCAGGCAGATGGTGGCAAGGTCCGCGGCGAAATCGCTCAGGGCAATACCACCGACACCGCTTTGGTCACCGCTCTTTTGTCCGGGACCGAGGGACAGTCGCTGGAAGAAACCGCGCTGGAACTACTGCCTAAAATCGAAGGCGCCTTCTGCTTTGTCTTCATGAACGAAGACACCCTCTACGCAGCTCGCGATCCACACGGTGTACGCCCACTGGTATTGGGCCGATTGAACCGCGGTTGGGTTGTTGCCTCCGAGCAGCCAGCCTTGGCTACCGTAGGTGCCTCGTTCATCCGCGAAATCGAGCCAGGCGAAATGATCGCCATCGATGAGAATGGTGTTCGCTCCACCCGCTTTGCCGAGGCTACCCCCAAGGGTTGCGTTTTTGAGTACGTTTACCTCGCCCGCCCTGACGCTTCCATCGCTGGACGTTCGGTCTACGAGTCCCGCGTAGAAATGGGTCGCCAGCTGGCCCGCGAAAACAGCGCGGATGCAGATATCGTGATCCCAGTTCCGGAATCTGGTACCCCCGCAGCCATTGGTTACGCCGAAGAATCTGGCATTCCATTCACCCATGGTTTTGTGAAGAACGCCTACGTTGGCCGTACCTTCATTCAGCCTTCGCAGACCCTTCGCCAGCTGGGCATCAAGCTAAAGCTCAACGCCTTGGAAACCGTCTTGCGCGGTAAGCGCGTGGTGGTAGTGGATGACTCGATCGTTCGTGGCAACACCCAGCGTGCGGTAGTTCGTATGCTGCGTGAAGCTGGAGCTTCCGAGGTGCATGTGAAGATTTCTTCGCCTCCGGTGAAGTGGCCTTGCTTCTACGGCATCGATTTCGCCTCCCGCGCAGAACTGATTGCCAATGGTGCAGCAGTGGATCAGATCGCTACCTCCATTGGTGCTGACTCGCTGGCCTATATCTCTGAAGACGGCATGATCGAAGCCACCATGCAGCCACGCGAGCGTCTGTGCACCGCGTGCTTCACCGGTGACTACCCGATCGCGCTTCCGCAGGAAGAACGTCGGGGAAAGAATCTGCTTGAGCGTGCTAACCAGCCTGGTTGCGAGCCCGGCCCAGATTCCGAATTCGAAAACATCAGCTAAGTACCCGGGACCTCCCCACACATCTCGTTGCAAGCGGCACCGGAGAACCGGTGCTCACGACAGAATAGGAAACCTCTGCCATGAGCGGCAATGATCAGCCAACTTCCATCACCTATGCCGGTGCCGGCGTTGACGTTGAGGCCGGTGACCGTGCCGTTGAGTTGATGAAGGGTGCGATCAAGGCTACCCACACCTCGGGTGTCGTCGGAGGCGTTGGCGGTTTCGCCGGGCTTTTTGATGTCTCCTTCTTGACCGGTTACAAAAAGCCTTACCTAGCTACCTCCACCGATGGTGTGGGCACCAAGGTGGCTATCGCCCAGAAGCTGGACATCCACGACACCATCGGCCAGGACCTGGTCGGCATGGTAGTTGACGACATCGTCGTCGTAGGTGCCAAGCCACTATTCATGACCGACTACATTGCCACCGGCAAGGTTGTCCCAGAGCGCATCGCGGACATCGTTCGCGGTATTGCCGAGGGTTGCAAGCTCGCTGGCACCGCATTGGTCGGCGGCGAAACCGCTGAGCACCCAGGCCTGCTGGCGGAAGACGAATACGATGTTGCCGGCGCTGCCACCGGTGTTATCGAAGCTGATCAGCTGCTCGGCCCAGAACGTGTTCTGGCCGGCGACGTTGTTATCGGCATGGCCTCTTCAGGTATTCACTCCAACGGTTACTCGCTGGTGCGTCGGGTTATTGCCCACGCTAAGTGGGAACTGGACCGCGAGGTTGCCGAGTTCGGTAAGACCCTGGGTGAAGAACTGCTTGTTCCAACCCGCATTTACACCACCGCCTGCTTGGATCTGATTGATGATCTGAACAACGGCGAGGACTTCGGTGTGCATGGCTTCAGCCACGTGACCGGTGGCGGCCTTGCTGCCAACCTCGCTCGTGTGCTGCCACAGGGCTTGATGGCTCGTGTGGATCGCTCCACCTGGGCTTTGCCAGCTGTCTTCTCCACCATCGCGACTCTGGGCAACGTGCCACAGCCAGATCTGGAGCGCACCCTGAACTTGGGCGTTGGCATGGTAGCCATCGTTGATCAGGCCGTGGCAGACCGTGCTGTACAGCTGCTGAACAAGTCAGGTATGGGCGCATGGGTTATGGGTCAGGTTGAAAACATTGATCCGTCGGCAGCTGACGCAGGCTTGGACTTCGTCCAAGGTGCTAAGGGTGTTGACGGTGGCGCAGTGCTGCTGACCGGAGCCTACGCCAAGTAGCCAGCACAGTTACCTACAACGAAGCGCCGCACTGATTGTCAGTGCGGCGCTTCGTTTATTTCGGCTTAGGTTCGGGCAGCCCTAGTCCAGTTGGCTCAGAGCCTGGTCCAAGGGGATCCGCCAACGCCAGGTAGCTTTTTGTTCTCCGCGCACATGGCCATTGGTGATCAGCGCTACGGGCAGTTCACGTTTGACGAAGTTCAGCAATACTTTGTAGCCGCTCATCACTGCCAGGGAGGACCCCAGCACAAGCAAGGAGCTGGATTCTTCTTCCAACGCGGTCATGAGTTCTTTGCGTTCAGCTGGGACGCTTTCCCCGAAGTAGACAACGTCTGGTTTGAGCGCATAGGAATCGCAATTCAGGCAACGAACCATCACAAACTGGTCGATGAGGTATTGCGGTAGCTCCACATCGCCATCGGGATTCACCGCGGCGGGATCAATTTCTACCGCTTCTATGTAACCCTTGTTGGCCGCTTCCAGTCGTACGTCGAAGTCCCTACGGTTCTCGCTAAATCCGCAGTTTAGACAACGCACAGTCGAGAGATCTCCATGCACCGGGATCACGCGTTGGGATCCCGCTTGCTGGTGCAGGCCATCCACGTTCTGGGTGATGATTCCGCTAATCTTGCCTTCACGTTCCCACTGCACCAAGCGCCGGTGAATCTGGTTTGGTTCAGCCTTATCCATGTGGCGCCAGCCTACGTAGCCGCGCGCCCAGTAGCGTTGGCGTGCTTCAGGACGGTAGCGGAATTCCTGATAAGTCATCGGACGGTGACGCTGTAGCGATCCGTTAGGGCCCCGGTAGTCCGGAATGCCCGAGTCAGTGGAAACCCCGGCACCGGTAACAACTAGCACGTTGCCCGCAGCGAGGATTTGTTTCACACCCTCAAGCGCTTCGGCTTCGGGTGTTGGTGGAGCTTGCTCCTCCACAATTCGCTGCATCGAGCGTATGGCAGAGTGGTGCGCCATCTGGATTGATAGCTCTTCTTTGCTACTCACGTTCCACCTCAAGCTTGTTAGACACGACAAAGGCCGCAGCGACTACTAGCTAATTTAGCTTAGTCCCTGCGGCTTGTCGTAAATGTACTGAAGAGCTGTACCACTTGGTGCTTTGGGTGTGGCACTGAGAGTCAAGAACTCCCGGTCTCAGATAAGGAGATTAATCCTCATCGTCGTCTCGTGAGTACTTCTTAGTCAGATCGTCGTAATCCGAATAATCTTCTTCATACGATGAATCATTACGCTCAATTTTTTGAGCATGATGATCGGACTGAACGCCCAACTCGCGTTCTAGTGCCGAAAGGTCAGTGGACGGAGAGTAGTACTTAATGTCTCGCGCCTGACGCTGTGCTTTAGCCTTTTGACGGCCGCGCCCCATGGCGTGACCCCCTCTTTTCAGTAGAGTCGGAAGGTGGTCCACCTTAAAAGATGAAGGCCCCCGAATATGTGATCAGTTCTTTCGTATTTAAAGGTTAACATGATTCACCGGCGAGCATTGAACGCAACACTCTCCGATACCGCTAGACTGTCAATTAGTCCAACGACTATGTATTGAGCTGATGAACGTTCGCAGGATCCGACAATGAAGGAGCCCAGCAGGTGGTGGAAAAGAATCTGCCGGAGCCGCAGGCGGCATTGCCCCCATTGCAGCCCGAAACTCAGAAGCCTAAGCGACGCGGTGGCCAATGGGCACTAATGATCATCGCCGTTTTGGCGCTGGCCGCTGCCGTGGTCTTTGTGGTGTTACGCATCATAGATCCCCCAGCTTCGCCCATTGCGAACAACGTGGAACGCAACGAATCCCCTGGGCTCGACGGGATCATTGCAACCGAAATGCCTCCAGCTCAGCTAGAACTCGGAGATTGCCTTCGCGAATTCGATTCTCCGTTGGACACTCAAACTGTCGTGACCTGCAATTCAGCGCACAACGCTCAGATGATCGGTTCCTTTGAAGTTTCCGGCACCGACTACCCTGGCGCCAACGAGCTACTGACCCAGTCAGAAGATATGTGCAAATCTGTCTCCATTGATCCCAGCGCTGGCTTGGACTCCACGTGGACTTATCACTTCTCCCGCCCTTCTGAAAGCACCTGGGGCCAGGGCGACCGGACGGTCTCTTGCTTCTTGAGCGTCTCCGAAGGCAACGTACGCACTTCGCTCTTGCCTGAAGAATCGACCGAGAATTCTGAAGACGAAAAGTCCACGGATGAATCTTCCGAGGATGAGGATTCGAAGGCCGAAGAGACCACCGAAAGCTAAGTAAATATTTCTTGCGCAATAGTCTTGAGCAAAAGTGAGTAGGGGCATGAACAGAATGATTCTGTTCATGCCCCTACTTTTTTGTTATTAGCTCTTCTTCAACACCTTGAGCTGATCCGCCTCTTGGTCGAGAAGCACTTCAACGGTGTCACCATCTTGTACATTGCCAGCCAAGATTTCCTTAGCCAACCGGTCCCCGATTTCACGCTGAACCAAGCGACGCAAAGGACGCGCACCATAGGCAGGATCGTATCCGGTCAGGGCCAGCCATCCACTGGCAGCCTGATCAACCTCTAGGCTCAGACGACGTTCGGCAAGGCGCTGCGAAAGAAGCTCAATCTGCAGCTTCACAATGTTGCCCAACTCCTCCAGGCTCAGTGGATCAAACAGGATGACCTCATCCAAGCGGTTCAAGAACTCCGGCTTGAACGACGCATTGACGACGTTCATGACCGCGCTCTTTTTCTCCGCCTCTTCCATGCTTGGATCAACCAGGAACTGCGAACCAAGGTTGGAAGTGAGAATCAGGATGGTATTCCTGAAGTCCACTGTCCGACCCTGCCCGTCAGTCAGCCGGCCATCGTCGAGCACCTGAAGCAGAATGTCGAATACCTCTGGATGCGCCTTCTCAACCTCATCAAGCAAGATCACCGAGTATGGGCGCCGACGCACTGCTTCGGTGAGCTGCCCGCCTTCTTCATACCCAACGTATCCCGGAGGGGCACCAACGAGGCGTGAGACTGCATGCTTCTCCGAGTACTCAGACATGTCGATTCGAACCATCGCACGCGGGTCATCAAAGAGGAAGTCTGCCAAGGACTTAGCCAGCTCAGTCTTACCAACACCGGTTGGCCCAAGGAACAGGAAGGATCCTGTAGGCCGGTTGGGATCGGCAATACCAGCACGAGTCCGGCGTACTGCATCCGAGACGGCGCTAACAGCTTGCTTCTGCCCCATCAACCGCTGGCCAAGGATCTGTTCCATATCCAGCAACTTCTGGCTTTCACCCTGAAGCATTCGACCCGCTGGAATTCCTGTCCACGCTGAAATGACTTCGGCGATGTCATCGGCAGTGACCTCGTCAGCGACCATGCTGTCTTGGGTTGAGCGGTTCGCCTCGGCGAGCGCAGCAGCATCCAATTGCTTCTGGAGAGCTGGAATCTCTCCGTAGAGAAGACGTGAGGCCTTCTCCAAGTCGCCTTCGCGCTGCGCCTTTTCTGCCTGGCCACGTAGCTCATCAAGTTTGACCTTGAGATCACCTACGCGGTTTAGTCCGGCCTTCTCCGACTCCCACTGAGAGTTCAGTGCGTCAAGAGTTTCCTTCTTGTCGGCCATGTCTTTGCGTAGTGCCTCCAAGCGCTCGATTGATGCTGGATCACTCTGGTCGGATAGGGCCAGTTCTTCCATGGTCAGTCGGTCCACTTCACGGCGCAGTTCATCGATTTCCTCTGGTGCTGAGTCAATCTCCATGCGCAGTCGGCTGGCTGCTTCGTCAACGAGGTCAATGGCCTTATCTGGAAGCTGACGCCCTGAGATGTACCGGTTGGATAGCGATGAGGCTGCCACGAGTGCGGAGTCAGCAATGGACACCTTGTGGTGCGCTTCGTAGCGTTCTTTGAGTCCGCGCAGGATGGCAATGGTGTCATCTACGCTCGGCTCTCCAACGTACACCTGAGCAAAGCGTCGTTCCAGGGCTGGGTCCTTCTCGATGTTCTCGCGGTACTCGTCCAAGGTGGTGGCACCGATCAGGCGCAGTTCACCACGGGCGAGCATTGGCTTGAGCATATTTCCGGCGTCCATGGCGCCTTCAGAAGCGCCAGCACCAACAACGGTATGGATCTCATCGATGAACGTCACGATCTGCCCGTCTGAAGATTTGATCTCTTCAAGAACAGACTTCAAGCGCTCTTCAAATTCACCACGGTACTTAGCACCGGCCACCATAGCACCCAGATCAAGGGAGATCAGGGTCTTGCCTCGCAGGGACTCGGGAACGTCTCCGGCAATCATGCGCTGAGCTAGCCCCTCAACCACTGCAGTCTTACCAACACCGGGCTCACCGATGAGCACAGGGTTGTTTTTGGTCCTGCGAGAAAGCACCTGGACAAGCCGACGAATTTCACGGTCACGGCCAATGACAGGATCTAGCTTGCCGGAGCGCGCCATAGCTGTCATGTCAGTGCCAAACTTTTCCAAAGATTGGAAAGTGGCTTCGGGGTTTGGATTATCAACCTTGCGGTCCCCACGAATGGTAGGCAAGGTTCCCACCAAGAGCTCGCGGGTAGCACCGAAGTCACGCATGGTTTCGCCGGCCTTGGTTTGATCCGAGGCCAGTGCGATGAGCAGGTGCTCGGTAGAAACGTAGGTGTCGCCCATTTCGGTCGCGGTTTCCTGGGCGTTGCTGACTACCTGCAAGAGCTGACGTGAGAACTGGGCCTGGGCCACTGAGCTACCCGAGCTTGATGGCAGCGCACTAATAGTGGCGCTAGCCTTCACTGACAGAGCATCAACATCAAGCCCAGCCGTTTTCAGCAGGGCAACAGCGACGGAGTCTCGCTGATCCAGAAGTGCCTTGAGCAAGTGCGCTGGTTCAATCTGCGCATTGCCTGCGGTGGAGGCATTCATACCGGAAGCTGAGAGAGCCTCCTGGCTCTTAGTGGTGAGTTTGGTGTCCACGCTCGTCCTTTCTCTCTTTGGGTGAACCCATAAACTTGAGTGTACTTAACTCAACTCTATTGTAGGTGACTTTATTCCAACCAGAAACACGTTGCAAGAGCCTTAGGATGAATCATGACCAATCCCGATACCCCCGAGGTGTACAGCTCGAATCACGACTCAATGATTCAGGTTTTCATTGATCAGCACCGGCAGATGCTGCACGACAGTTTGGAAACTCTCACGGAGTCTGAAGTACGTATGCAGCTAGTGAATTCCAAGACGACGTTACTTGGATTGCTCAAGCACGCCACCTTCGTTGAACGCGTTTGGTTCGGCGAAGCTGCCGCTGGGACCTCACGCAAGCAACTGGGAATCCCCGATAGCCCAGATGAGACCTTTGACCTCCTACCCACGGACAGCATTGAATCAGTGCAACGTGACTACACTCAGGCCATCGAACACTCTCGCAAAGTAGTACAGGGCACGAGTGGGGACGAGATCTTCCCAGGAAACCGACGAGGGCCACTACCGCTACGCTGGATTCAGCTCCACGTACTTCGTGAACTCGCTCAGCACTGCGGGCACGCAGATATCGTGCGTGAACAAATCATCGATGCACGCCAGTAGCACTCCCCAACCAACGGAAACGCAGCGAAGATGTCACTAACCCTCATCCCCATCCCCGCCCAAAAATTCTCATCATGGCTCAAGCGCAGTACCAGCGAATACGTCGCAGATCTCATCACTGCAGGTACAAGTCCGGCTAAAGCGCAGGACAATGCCGAACGAACCATGGCAGGATCATTTCCGGATTCCCTTCCCACCGATTCCAACGCGGTCTTCATTCTGGATCATGATGAATTTGGCGATGTCGGGTACCTCTGGATTGGTCGAGACACCTCCGAAGATCCAGCCTATTGGTGGCTGTGGGACATCATGGTGGATCCCGAATACCAAGGCAAAGGCTTTGGCCGGGAAGCTATGGAACTAGCGGAAGCCTACGCTCTCGCCCAAGGCGCAAAGACTCTTGGGCTAAGCGTCTTTGGGTTCAATCATGCTGCACGCGGCCTCTATGAATCCTTAGGATTCGAAACCACCAGCGTCAAGATGCGCAAAACGCTCTAGGATGGCCACATGATCCACGCTCACTCAGAACGCGCGAACACGAACCATGTATGTCACTAATCACATCTTCATCTGCACTGCGGGTCTTCCCAGCCACTGACAAAACACGTTAGGCTTGAAATACGTAAGGGAGTATTCATAAGCGTTTCACCCGTCAATACGTGGACCTTCATAGGTCTACCGGGTTTTACGGCCAGCTCTAAGCAGGCGAAGAGACTTACTCAAAATCGTCTAAACGCGCCTTACGAAAGTAGGACCTTCCATGGAAGTATCTGCCCTAATTTGGACCCTCACTGTGGTGCTCATTCTCGGCCTGTTGGCCTTCGATTATTTCTTCCACATACGCAAGGCCCACGTTCCGAACCTGCGAGAAGCAGCGATCTGGTCCAGCATTTATGTTGGCATTGCCCTGCTCTTCGGAGTCTTTGTACTGATCTTCGGCGGCATCGATATGGGCACCGAGTACTTCGCTGGTTACATCACCGAAAAAGCACTGTCGGTAGATAACCTCTTTGTATTCCTGATCATCATCGCTAGCTTCCGAGTCCCCCGTGAAGACCAGCAAAAAGTATTGCTCTTTGGCATCGTCTTTTCGCTGATTGCCCGCACCGGCTTCATCTTTGTTGGCGCAGCCCTGATCAACCAGTTCGCCTGGGTCTTCTATCTCTTTGGCTTGATCTTGCTGCTAACTGCAGGCAATTTGCTGAAGAAAGATGATGAATCTGATGAAGCCAATAACTTCATCATCCGTATCGCCAAGAAGCTGTTCCACACCACCGATAGCTACGACGGTGACAAACTTTTCACCAAGATTGACGGCAAAAAAGTACTGACCCCGATGCTCCTGGTCATGGTGGCCATCGGTGGAACCGACATTCTGTTCGCTCTGGATTCGATCCCGGCCATCTTCGGCCTAACCCAGAATGTCTACATCGTCTTTACCGCGACAGCATTCTCACTTATGGGACTGCGCCAGTTGTACTTCCTTCTTGACGGGTTGCTTGATCGACTGATCTACCTGTCCTACGGTCTCGCAGCGATCCTGGCCTTCATCGGCGTCAAGCTGATCCTGCACGCACTGCACGAAAACAATCTGTCATTCATCAACGACGGTGAACACGTTCAAGTCATCGAAATTAGTACCGGATTGTCCTTGACCGTAATCATTGGTGCCTTGCTCATTACCGTACTTGCATCCCTGTTCAGCAAGGCCGGGAAGGCTCAGACTGCTATTGGCAACCTAGGACGTCACGCCAGTAGCTACACAGATCTGACCTACACCTCGGATCCAAACGAACGTGAACGCATCTACCAGGCCTTGCTTGAAGAGGAAGCCTACGTGAAGTCGATGGCCAAGAAATACCGGGACAAGGCCAAAGACGTCGAGAAGATTCGCGAAGAAGTTGCCGAAGCGCATCAGCAACACGAACACTATCTAAATAGCTAGCTTCTGCTTGCGCCCAAAGAATTGGCCACCATCTCCAGTCGGAGGTGGTGGCCAAATCTTTGTAGGAGTGCCTAACGGCGGATGCCAGCGATGTAGTAATCGGAAGGCACGATGACCTTGCCCAGTGGCATCAAGGAGATGGGGATCATCTTCAGGTTCGCGATGCCCAGAGGAATACCAACGATGGAAACAAACATCGGGATCGCAGTAACGATGTGCCCAATAGCAATCCAGATACCCGCAACGAGTACCCAAATAATATTGCCCAAAGTGGAGAAGGCACCGACCGGACCGCGATCGATGGCAGTGCGGCCGAACGGCCACAACGCATACCCTGCGATCCGGAACGAAGCGATGCCAAAGGGAATGGTTACGATCAGTAAGCAGCAAATAATGCCGGCCAAGACGTAGCCCAGCGCAAGCCAAAGCCCGCCGAACACCAGCCAAATAATGTTGAGAATACCGCGCACTAAATCAGTCATAGCTATATCTTCTTCCCTAGCTGGCCGTTGCACTATGGGTGATCCCCCGGATTTTCCCCTAGGGTGTCCAATCCCCCACTTTCTGGCAAGCAACCGACCCCGTTGCTCCGCTAGGATTAATCATCATGAGCGAATCGAGCGATCAGCAGCGCCCTGCCGAAGGAACTGCCCCCAAGGACCCAAATCTCTTCCGCGCAGAACCAGTGTCGTTTGTGCGTCGTGGCAACCGTTTGCAAGGCCGTCGTGCCAGCGCATGGGAACGCAATGCCGAGCAGTACGTCATTGATCCGCCGCGCAAGATTGCCGACACCTCGGTTGCCGATGATTTTAAGCTAGACCCTGAGCAGGCCTTTGGCCGTAGCGCTCCACTCATCGTGGAGATCGGTACCGGCCTTGGAGAATGCATCGCTAATGCTGCCAAGGATGATCCTGAGCGTAACTACCTCGCAGTTGAGGTTTACCGTCCGGGACTTGCACAACTAATGCTGAAGGTTGAATCCTTCGAGATCAGCAACGTCCGCGCAGTTCAGGCCAACGCTCCGGAAGTTTTGGACGTGATGCTTGATGAGAATAGCGCCGATGAAATCTGGATCTTCTTCTCTGACCCTTGGCACAAGCCTCGCCACCACAAGCGCCGCTTGATCAAGCAGTCCTTCCTGGACAAGGTGTCGCGTGTGCTCAAGCCAGGTGGAACCCTGCGATTGGCTACCGACTGGTCCAACTACGCGGAGCAAATGCGCGAAGTCTTGGAAGCCCATGCAGACTTTGAGAATCAGCATCCAGGCAACCTCGCGGGTGTTGAGAGCAACCTGACCAAGGTCCGCCGCGACGGCATGGAAGGCTTTGACCCTGAGCCAGAATTCCTTGATGAACAAGGTGGCTGGGCTCCGCGCTTTGAACGTCGCATCCTCACCAGCTTTGAAGGCAAAGCGCTGAAGGCTGGACGTCTCGTTTTCGATTTGGCTTACACCCGCGTCGGTTAATATCAACGACAAGAAGTGTTTGGTGGCCATGGAATCCATAGGATGGATTCCATGGCCACCTTTGCATCCGAAACCAATACGTACGCGCAGACTCCCACGATGGAATACGCCGGGGTACGCCTGGAACAGCTTTCCGTGGATCACGCCGACGACTTAGCCGAGGTGGTCACCGCCGGCGCGCTGGACAAGATTTGGTACACGTCCATTCCGTCAGCCCAACAGATGGTTGACGATATCAAGAATCGTTTGGCGCTACAGGATGCTGGGGTTATGGCGCCCTTTGCCATCATTGACGTCGCAACAGGTAAAGCGGTGGGTGCCACCACTTATCTAAACATTGACCAGCCAAATAGGCGCGTTGAAATCGGTGCAACCTACTTGTCGGTCGCTGCTCAGGGAAGCGGAATTAACCCGGCGGCAAAGTACTTGCTACTGCAGCGTGCCTTTGAAGAATTAGATTGTTACTCTGTAGCATTCTGCACCCACTGGCACAATGCTGCTTCTCGAGCCGCCATAACGCGCCTTGGTGCAAAGCAGGACGGTGTGCTGCGCAATCACAAATATGATCCAACAACTGGGACCTTGCGCGACACCGTGATTTTCTCGATATTGCCGCACGAATGGCCAGCGGTGCGCACCAATCTTCAGGCGCGTCTAGAACGCCACGGGCGACTCTAGCGGCCGATAGCCCGGCGGGTGGTAAACAACGTTACGGTCGGTTCACGACGTTCTGGGCGCATGCCACGAGCCAAGGAAACGACGTCACCCCCGGAAGTACCGGCGGCAAAGATGCGTGTTTGGCCACGGCGCACGGCGCTTAGTTCATTGCGCAGATCATTCACTTCAGTTTGCAGGTAGGCAACCTGATCTTGCAGATCCAGGATTCGCTTGATCCCCTCTAGGGAGACCCCGTCCTTGCTCAGCGTTTGAACTTGGCGCAGCAAGGAAACGTCACGCTGCGAATAGCGACGCTGCTTGCCGGACTGTCGACTGGGCGAGACTAAACCGATGCGGTCGTACTGGCGCAACGTCTGCGGATGCATATCTGCCAGTTGGGCGGCGACGGAAATGACGAATACAGGTCGCAGGTACTCACCGTTCACGTTGGTTCAACCACCTTTCATCCATGGCTTATTTGCTCCTAAGTCACTAGTCACCGAGTCTATCTTTCCTGCCGTGCCACTTCGAGGGCACGGCAGGAAGGAAAGCGGACTTCCCTGTTTTAGAGCTTGGCCTTAGCGGCCAGGTCCTCTCGGGGATCTGCGTCCTGTGTTGCAGCAGCGAAGTCCTCGACTGCCTTCTTTGCAGCGTCCGACAGGTTCTGCGGAATCACTACATCCAAGATGATCAGCAGGTCACCAGTGGCCTTTGACGTCTTCACGCCGCGGCCCTTCAGCCGCAAGGTACGACCGGAGTTGGATCCTGCTGGTACCTTCATCGCCACGGTGTCGCCATCCAAGGTTGGCACATGGATCTTGGCGCCGAGTACCGCTTCGTCAAAAGTGACCGGCACGTGGACACGGATATTATTTTCTTCGCGCTTGAAGAAAGGGTGTTCCGCAACCTTGACCTTGACTAGCAGGTCACCGTTGCCGGCAGCTCCTGGCTGGCCCTTGCCGCGTACGCGAACGGACTGTCCGTCCTTGATGCCCGCGGGGATGCGCACATCGATGACTTCGCCGTTCTGCTCACGTAGCCCAATGGTCGTTCCCTTGATGGATCCGGAGAAGGAAATCGAGGTGTTCGCGGTGCGGTCCGCTCCCTTTCGTGGTGGTGCGCTTTGTCCGAAGCCACCGCCGCCACCACCAAATCCTCCCCCACCAAAGAGGTCGGAGAAGTCCGGCTGTCCGCCACGGGTTCGTGCCCCGCCTCCGCCACCAAAGAGGTTGGAGAAGATGTCGTCAAAGCCGGCTTGGCCACCACCCGGTGCGCCACCTGCGCCGCCAGCTGAGAAGCGTGCTCCGCCACCCATAGCGCGAATGGCGTCGTACTGCTCACGCTGTTCTTTATCGGCAAGCACCGAGTGCGCTTCGGAAATGTCTTTGAATTTCTGTTCAGCGGTCACGTCGCCCTGATTGGTATCAGGGTGGTACTTGCGTGCAAGTTTGCGGTACGCCTTTTTAATGTCCGCCTCATTGGCGTCCTTGGCGACGCCCAAAATGGCGTAGAAGTCTTTTTCGATCCAGTCCTGACTTGCCATCAGGGCCCCATCCTTTCAATGCCAATTCGAAACTGCCCACTGACGAAGTCTCGGCAGTGGGCAGTTTCAATTGTGTTATTCGTGGCTATTCGCCGGTTGCGACCAATACCTGCGCTGCGCGCAGGACGGTGGTTCCCTTGCGGTAACCGTTACGCAACACCTGACCCACATGGTCGGCTGGAATTTCCGGAACAGCCTGGCGAAGCAGTGCTTCGTGGATGTTCGGGTCGAATTCCACACCGGCCTCGTTGATGCGCTCCAGGCCATGCTGAACCAAAATGGTATCCAGCTTGTTGGCGATCGCAGCGAACGGTCCGTCGGTCAGATCCCCATGCGCCCGGGCTGCATCGATTTCATCGAGTACCGGAAGGATGGTGGTCAGCACCGACTGGACAGCGTTTTCGCGGGCCACGGCACGGTCACGTTCAACACGTCGACGGTAGTTGACGTATTCAGCCTGCAACCGAAGCAGGTCGTTGCGTAGCTCGGCCTCACCGGCGCTAGCAGCTTCCTGCGACTCGGCCGACTCGTCCACGCCAGCACCAGCCTCGTTCAGGATCGCCTCGGCCTGACCCAGGGCGTCAGCGGTTGGCTGCTCGCTTGCGGCCTCTGGCTGGTTCTCCGACTCAGCGTCGAAGTTTTCGTTCTGGTCTTTTGCCTCGGACATATTCCCCAACTCCCTACTTCTTGTCGGCTTCGTCTTCGTCGATTACCTCGGCGTCGACGATGTCTTCATCAGCGTTTGGAGCCTGCTCGCCTGCAGTTGCCTCAGCACCCTCAGCCGAAGCGTTGGCGTAGATAGCCTCGCCCAGCTTGGTCTGCGATGCCTGCAGCTTCTCGAACGCGGCCTTGACCTCGTCGTCGTTATCCTGCTTCTCAAGGGCAGCCTTCAGTGCGTCAACGTCGGCCTGGACCTCGGTCTTGACCTCTTCTGGCAGCTTGTCTTCGTTGTCCTTGATCAGCTTGTCTACCGAGTAGGCAGCCTGCTCAGCAGCGTTACGGGTCTCAGCTGCCTCGCGGCGAGCCTTGTCCTCTTCGGCGTGTGCTTCAGCTTCCTGAACCATGCGCTCGATGTCTTCCTTGGACAGTGAGGAACCACCGGTGATGGTCATCGACTGCTCGGTGCCGGTTCCCTTGTCCTTAGCGGATACGTGCACGATGCCGTTGGCGTCGATGTCGAAGGTGACCTCAACCTGTGGGATACCGCGTGGTGCTGGTGCGATACCGGTCAGCTCGAAGGTGCCCAGAGCCTTGTTGTCACGGGTGAACTCGCGCTCGCCCTGGAAGACCTGGATCGATACCGAAGGCTGGTTGTCTTCAGCGGTGGTAAAGGTTTCCGAACGCTTGGTTGGGATTGCGGTGTTGCGCTCGATCAGCTTGGTCATCACGCCGCCCTTGGTTTCAATACCCAGGGACAGTGGGGTGACGTCGATTAGCAGAACGTCCTTGCGCTCGCCCTTCAGTACGCCTGCCTGCAAAGCTGCACCAACGGCGACAACCTCATCAGGGTTTACGCCCTTGTTAGCTTCCTTGCCGGCCAGGTCCTTGACCAGTTCAGCAACGGCTGGCATACGGGTGGAACCACCAACGAGGATTACGTGGGCGATGTCCGAAACCTTAACGCCTGCTTCAGCGATAACGTCGTTGAATGGCTTACGGGTGCGCTCCAGCAGGTCCTTGGTGAGGTCCTGGAACTTAGCACGCGAAAGGTGCTCGTCCAGGTGCACTGGGCCTTCTGGGGTAACCGAAAGGTACTGCAGGGAGATGTTGGTGCTGGTAGCCGAGGAGAGTTCCTTCTTGGCCTGCTCAGCAGATTCCTTCAGACGCTGCAGGGCAATCTTGTCCTTGGACAAATCTGCACCCTTGGCCTTAGCCTGAGCCAGCAGCCAATCTACGATGCGCTGATCCCAGTCATCGCCACCCAAGCGGTTGTCACCAGCGGTGGAGCGAACCTGAATGGTGGAGAAGCCGTCGTCATCCTTGCCAACCTCAAGCAGGGAAACGTCGAAGGTACCGCCACCCAGGTCGAAGACCAAGATGAGTTCGTCTTCGTTGCCCTTTTCCAGGCCGTAAGCCAGTGCAGCTGCGGTTGGCTCGTTGACGATACGCAGTACGTTCATGCCAGCGATCTCGCCGGCTTCCTTGGTTGCCTGACGCTCAGCGTCGTTGAAGTAGGCAGGAACGGTGATCACTGCGTCGGTGACCTTTTCGCCCAAGTACGACTCAGCGTCGTTCTTCAGCTTCATCAAGGTACGAGCGGAAATTTCCTGCGCGGTGTACTTCTTGTCGTCTACGTCGATGGTCCAGTCGGTACCCATGTGACGCTTGACCGACGCGATGGTGCGGTCGATGTTGTTGACGGCCTGGCGCTTGGCGATGTCGCCAACCAGAACTTCGCCGCTCTTCGAGAAAGCAACGATTGACGGGGTAGTGCGGTTGCCTTCCGCGTTAGCGATAACGGTTGGCTCACCACCTTCGAGTACGGAAACTACGGAGTTGGTGGTTCCTAGGTCAATACCTACAGCACGCGACATAATGGCTCTCCTTTGCCTTGGTTGAAAGTACTAACGCTGAGGACGTTTATCCTCATTGAGCGTTCTGGACTCAAGTTTACTCAGCCGTTTTCGACTGTCAAATCAACTTGAGCCAACCTCACTCAACTTTGCGTTCTGCTCTGTTCAACGGGTGAGGTGAGCGAATAATTCCCCTACCGCAAAAAAATTTCTCTCCCAGCTACGCGGACGCCACTAACTGCCCTAGATGCGATGAATCAAAGACTTCTTCCTGAATCCCAAGTTGTCGTGATGGGCTACAGAATTATCCAGCTGGCTTGGGCAATCACAACGTTATGTGACTTTCATAGGCGCCCAGCACAGTTAGTCCGAGGACCAAATCCACCGCGGGTTGCATTCCCTTACTTCCGCTTCGTGGGATAAATTTCCTACTTTGTCTTTGGCAACGAACAACCCACCCTTGCCGAGGCGAGGGTGGGTTGTTCGCTATGAGCGTGGCCAGCTATGTAGTTATTTGAATTGAGCTTCGCAAGAGCTGAGCAAGCGATCGGCTGATCAAATAACTAACCCAAGACTTTTAGTCGCTTTCAGCTTCCACGAGCACCGCGGCGGTGCGCGCAGGAATCGAAAGTTCGCCACTCTCGCTCTTGAAGGAAGTCGACTTTACTCGCTGATCGCTTCCATCTTCCAGTGCAGAGGCAAGCGAATACTCGCGCCCAACGAGGTCCTTAAGGGTTTGTGTTTTCTCTTCAGGAGAAGCGTTAAAAACGACCAAGGCCCCATCATGCTTGCTGTCCGCATCTGCACCCACGGTATCGTCAATGCGCATCACGATAATTCCCGGATCCGCCTTTGGACCGCTGAGCGGGAAGCTAACCTTCTGCTCAATCAGCTCGGCAGTTCCTAACCTCAAGAGGCCAACTTCATTGCGGGTACGCAAGAGGTCAAGAGCTGCACCTTCAGCTTGGGACATCGCTTTGGCATCTGGCTTGAGCTCAGGATCTTCCAACAGCGGTGCCATCAGATCCCATTTCTCACCGTTATCAGCCTTGGGAGGTAGACCAGAACCGAACGTATTTTCCTGGCCGGAGAAGTCGATTCGGTTAAACCAGTCCCCCGAGTCATAGCTATTTCGGTCTAGAGATTTTGAGCGCAACAGTTCTGTTCCGGCATGCCAGAAAGGAACAGCCTGCGAATACATCACCGCAGCTTGGGACAACGTATTCATTCGCACACGATCCTCCATGGAAGTTTCGAGAGGCAGCTTGAGCACGGTGAGATCGTAGAGTGTCTCGTTGTCGTGCGCATCAACATAGTTGATTACTTCTCCAGGTTGCGAGGCATAACCAGCAGCAGATCCGCGGTAATCCAATTCGTCACCACGGTGCACCTTGCCATCGGCAGCGAGGAATTCGAATCCGGCAAGATTGCCAGCCAAGCCCAAACGCACCAGGTCCGTTTCATGGCTTAGATCTTTGAGCGCTTCTTCGGTACTTCCATTAACCTCGTTCCCGTTAGGGTCTGTGCCCAGTCCGGTACCGAAGCCCTGACGGAAGGTTGATGATGAATCCACCGGACTGCCACCGTGGACCGCGTCGCGCAGCCGGTCGTTAAAGGTACCGATGCCGGTACCGTTGAGTTGACCTTGGGTGGCTTGATAGAACCGGGCGTTGTTGGCTACTTCCCCAAAGTTCCAGCCCTCGCCGTAGAGGTAGATGGACTTTCCATCCACACCATCGCGTGTAGGTGAGAGTTCATCTAATGCACTGCGCGCAGCCTCCATGGTTTCGCGTGAATGATGCCCCATGAGGTCAAAGCGGAAACCGTCAACCTTGTAGTCCTTGGCCCACAGCACCAGTGAATCAACCATGAGCTTCTGTGCGGCCGCATGTTCCGTCGCTAGATTTTCACAACAGGTCGAGGTTTCTACGTTGCCGGCGGCGTCCAGTCGGTGATAGTAGCCGGGCACGATTTTGTCGAACACACTCTTCTCTGCCTGACCAGAGGCCGCGGTGTGGTTAAAGACCTGGTCCAACACAACTTCCAGTCCCATGCTGTGCAGGGATCCAACCATGCCACGGAACTCTTCTACACGCTGCGCTCCTTCGGGATTAGTCGCGTAGGATCCCTCCGGTGCCATGAAGTGGAAAGGATCATATCCCCAGTTGAATCCATCTTCGCCTGCATGAGCGGTGACGCATTCTTGCTGTTCACTTGAGGCGGCAGGCAAGGACTGCAACTTGCAGTCAGTTTCAGTTCGCTGCTTTTCATCCTCTTGGATTGTCGCGATATCAAAACTTGGCAGCAGGTGCACAGTGGTCAAACCTGCGTCCGACAGTTCTTGAAGTTGCTTGCTTCCTGCACCGTTGGCACCAAAGGCTCCAAAACGACCCCGAAGATTTTCTGTCACCGATGAGTCGGAGACTGAGAAGTCACGGATTTGAAGCTCGTAGATGCTGCGGTCCACATCTTTCTGAACATCATTTGCTTCGGCTTTGCGCCACTGCTTGGGCTGATGCTTAGGATCTTCCAAGTTCACTGCCACGGACTGAGTGGAGTTCGTCGTTAAGGCAACCGAGTAAGGGTCGGTGACAATATTGGTCTCGATCTTGCCGGTCTCGGGAACAAAGACCCGTACTTCCCACCGGTATTTGGCTTCCGCCATCTGTGGCTTACCGTTGACGGTCCATGCTCCACTAGCTGCGTCGTAGCTGGCTTGATGCCGGGTTGTCTTCTCGTTTTGGTCGGTGATCAACAGCGTCGTTTCATGGGCAGTGGGTGCCCAAAGCCTGAAGGTTGGTCGTTTGCCGGTGAAGCTCACGCCAAGTTCTACTTTTTGAAGTGCCGTCGCATAGAGATCATCAATGGCACCGGAGGTTTGCAGTGCGGTGAATGCGGTGAGCTTCTTGGCTCCGTCTTGAACATCCCAACGCGCCAAGGCCAATTGTGAGCGCAAGACGGCTGCAGTAACTTCCCGCGACATGTTCACGCGCAGTGCGCGGTAGTCGGCTAGGTGTGGGAATTTCTTGCGCTGCGCTTCGGTGAGCCCGCTGATAACTCCTTTGAGTTCAATCGGTTTCGCTCCGGAAATTTCCTCCCCGTCCAACCTCAGCTTGGCATCTTTCGAAGCGTAGAGAGCATAGCTTTCCCCGCTACCTAAGTCTCGCGGGATGGCAATCGTATCGGCAGAGATCCACTGCGCTTTGGATTGCCCAACCCCGGCAATCGTCGCACTAGTGCCATCAACCTGCACTAGATGAGTTGTTGAATCGTAGCTGAAGGTTACCGAGTCGCCCGACTTGACCGAAAGACTGTAGTTTCCGCCTCCAAGGGCTCCGCCCAACCCATAGTTCTCATCCCAACCACCATTGTGTGCCACCTTGAACTCGTAGGTTCCAGTGGGGATCTTGTCGGTGGCGAACTCGTACGTTCCGTCCCCGTCAGCATCAGTCATCGCTGTTGCTGCACAGCTTGCTTCCCATTCGGTACCGCAACCCAGTTCATCTTGAAAACTGCCAACCAAGGTGACTGTGGGTCCGTTAGCCGAAGCGGCCACCAGAGCCAACGGTGAGACCGGCGCCAGCACCAGTACCGGAGTGGCAGTCAAAGCAGTCAGCCAGCGGCGCCATGTGCGCTTTGGGTACTGCGGGGGTGAATGATGTTGGCGCGCAGAGAAAGTAGCGCTAGTGCTGTTCACGAAATGCTCCATTGAATTCGACAGTGCTGATGGCGCGCCACAACAAGTGGCAGGCCAGTGATTCAGACCACACTACTTAGCAGTATTCACAGAGTGCAAGCGTTTTCAACATTTACATCAATAAGGAGGTCAACTGGCAATCTTTATGGAAGTTTTCCATCTTTTTCCATAGAAAACGCTTGCAGTAGAACCTCAAGACGAGGGACATCGCCCATCTTGATTGCCACTTTTTGAGCGCTTAAAACACGAAGCCCTGGACAGCTTTTGCTGTCCAGGGCTTCGTGATGACTATTTAGTTTTAGCGACCGCTAGTGGTCGGGCTCGAAGCGCGACGTGGTCCGCGTGAACGGCCACCGGTCGGTGCTGAAGCGTTGCGACCACCAGCACGCGATCCGCGTGAAGCGTTCGATGGACGCTCTGTGTTTGCACCGCGAGCTGAACGTGCTGGACGATCAGCGTTGCCACCACGTGCTTCGCGTGCTGGACGCTCAGACTGGCTCGATGCGCCGTCACGATCCGAGCGACGACGTTCGCCACCGCGGGACTGACCTTCGCCACCGCGAACATTGCGTCCGCCACCGCGGCCACCACGAGCGTTCGAAGATTCGCCAGCTGGCTTCTTCTTAGCTGGGTTACGGGTCTGCTGTGCTGGAGCAACGTAGGCAACGTGCTCAGCAACTTCGCCAACAACCTTGGCAACAACTGGCGAGTTCAGGTTGACCTTTTCGAAAGGTACCTTCAGGCCAGCCTGCTTCAGCAACGAAGCAACGTCGCCCTGCTGATCAGGGGTGCAAATGGTAACTACGGTTCCATCCGAACCTGCACGGGCGGTACGGCCCGAGCGGTGGGTGTAAGCCTTGTGCTCTGCTGGTGGATCAACGTGAACAACCAGTTCCACACCATCAACGTGGACGCCACGGGCGGCAACGTCGGTAGCTACAAGAACCTTAGCTTCGCCGGAAGCAAAGGCTGCCAGGTTGCGGTCACGGGCATTCTGCGAGAGGTTGCCGTGCAGGTCCACCGCTGGAACGCCAGCCTTGGAGAGTGCAAGAGCCATCTTCTTTGCGTGGTGCTTGGTGCGCATGAACATGATGCGGCGTGCGGTGCCCTGAGCCAGAATACGGATCAGTTCTTTCTTGTCATCGTTGCCGATAACAAAAACGTGGTGCTCCATGGTGTTCACAGCAGCCTGAGGCGCATCCACCGAGTGAATGGTTGGGTTGCTCAGGTAACGCTTGACGACCTTGTCCACGCCGTTGTCCAAAGTAGCAGAGAACAGCATGTGCTGGATGCCGGTTGGCATACGGTCCATGATGCGGCGAACTACAGGCAAGAAGCCCATATCTGCCATGTGGTCAGCTTCGTCCAGTACGGAGATTTCAAGCTGGGAAAGGTCAACGATCTTCTGCTTGATCAGGTCATCAAGACGACCTGGGCAAGCGATGACAATGTCAACGCCCTCATTCATGGCCTTTTCCTGACGGCTCTGAGCCACGCCGCCGTAGATGACGGTGGTGCGCAGGCCGCTAGCCTTCGCCAGGGGATCGACAGTCTTCGCGATCTGGGTTGCCAATTCACGGGTTGGCGCCATGATCAATGCGCGGGGGAAGCGGGCCTTGCGGCGCTGGGGACGCTGTGCCAAGCGAGCGACCAGTGGCAACGAGAAAGCCAAGGTCTTGCCGGAACCGGTCTGTCCGCGGCCAAGAACATCTCCGCCAGCCAATGTGGATGGCAAGGTGGCTTCCTGAATCGGGAAGGGGGTTTCGATTCCGCTCTCGGAAAGGACTTTGGCAAGGTTTCCGGGCACGCCCAGGGCGCTAAAAGTTACGGACATATTCAAGCTTTCTCTCTGATTCGCACGCCACGAGCCGTGGCGCTGGGTCTCGCCGAGCCAGGAGGAAGTCCGCACCGCGCAGGGCCATCGTTCTGGCCTGCAACCACCGGTGAATCCGCACGGAATCATTCCGGGGAATCAGCTGGAGGGGAAATCTAAACTGTCGACGCATGCATCCGGTCAAATCCGGAGGTGCACAAGTATCCACTCTACAGTGCTTGAACCTGATTGGCCTGTGACCATCCCCGCCTTGCCCTTGATATGCCGGAGACTTTCACCACGTTCCCGCTACTTGCTGGCGCCAATTTTGCGTGCCAATTTGGAGGGCCACCAGACCTTTGGCCCAATCTCCTCCACCAGTGCTGGCACTAGCAGGCTGCGGACAATAAAAGTGTCAAGAAGCACGCCGAAGGCAACAATGAACCCCAGTTGTCCCAGGAACATGATGGGTACAACCCCTAGTGCGGCGAAGGTTGCTGCAAGGACAACACCTGCAGATGTGATCACGCCGCCGGTGACCTGCAGCCCGCGGCGCATGCCTTCATAGGTGCCGATCTTCAAGGACTCCTCGCGCACTCTAGTCATGAGGAAAATGTTGTAATCCACGCCCAGCGCTACCAGGAATACAAAGCCGAACAACGGCACCGAAGGATCCGCGCCAACATAGTTGAAGACATTATTGAAGACCAACGCGCTAACACCCATGGCCGTTCCATAGGAGAGCACCGTGGTGATCATCAAGAGCAATGGCGCGAGCACCGAGCGCAAGAGCAGCATCAGAATCACAAAGATCGCGCCCAGAGTCGTGGGGATGATCTTGTAGAGGTCCGCCTGCGCCGTTGCATTGGTATCGAGCTGCGTGGCGGTGGTGCCGCCAACCAGCGCTTGCGAATTGACCTGGTGCACTGCATCGCGCAGCGCAACGATAGTTTGCTTGGCCTCATCGGAGTCGGCGGCATCGGCCAGGGTCACAGAAATGAGGTTCCGCCCCTGGACCTCATACGGCTCAATTCCGCGCTCGGCAAGTGCAGGGCCGCCATTTTCGGCCTGCAGGTACGCTGAGTCAACGCCCGTCACATCAAGAGCCTTGTCCAGGGTTGCCTGGGCATCTGCTTGATCAACAATCACCGTTGCCGGGGAGCCAGTTCCTCCCGGGAAATGCTCGCCCAGCGCTACCTGGCCATCCCGGGCTTCGGAACCGCCAACCACCAGTTCGCTTTGAGGCACTCCGTGGGCCTTGAGCCCGGTGACACCCAGCACTCCCGCGGCCAAGACGACAACAGTGATCATCCAAATCGGCCGTGGATGCCGGGCGACAAATCCAGCGATCCTGCCCCACAGGCCCGCCGGGATCCCCGGGTCTTGGGGAGCGCTTTGAGGCTTGGGAGCAAATGGCCAGTAGGCGGCCCTGCCCAAGAGCCCCAGTACTGCTGGCAAGAAGGTCAGTGCGGCAATAATCGAGAAGATGATGCCCGAAGCGCCGATGGGCCCCAGAGCCTTGTTGGAGTTCAAATCCGAGAAGAGCAGGCATAGCAGGCCCACGGTGACGGTGCCACCCGACGCGACAATCGGCTCCAGCGAGCTCTTGAACGCCGTGGACACTGCCTGCCACTTGTCAGCGCCGG
>CAACWO010000039.1_pt1 | contig 39656 bp, 33 predicted proteins | sample 2275661 | NCBI WGS metagenome assembly CAACWO01 (sample SAMEA5312466, study PRJEB27640) | indoor metagenome | biome: indoor environment; feature: uncontrolled; material: polymer concrete tiles wood | place: Germany | collected 2014-07-07 | reverse complement strand
TCAATGGCCTTGCGTCGGATCTTTGGATCCTCGTGGGTCAGTGCACCGAACTTGTAGTCATCATCTTGGAAGGTATTGGAGTTGATGGTTCCTAGGCGGACGCCGAGGTTTTCGGCATGGGCACGCAGTTCACCAAAGTCCTCAACTTTGTCCCACGGAATGTGCAATGCCACCGATGGAGCTAGGCCGGTCAGCCGATGAACTTCGGCAGCGTCGGCGATCTTCTCAAAAGGATCCCGTGGAGTGCCGGCGGTGGAGTACACCTTAAAGCGAGTGCCGGAATTTCCATAGGCCCATGAAGGGACTTCGATGGCTAGACGGTTCAGGGTTTGCAGGTTTTCGGGACTCAACGTTGTGCCCATTGACCTCTCCATTTCTAAAGCTTTGTACTAGTGCGTGGTTGCTGGAAATTGCGCCAGTTGATCTTCCAAATTGAATACTTCGGTGAGCCGTTGGGCCCCTTGGTCTGCGCGGCCGTCGAGACTGACAAAAAATTCTGACATTTGCGCTTCCCACTTCGCGGTGCGCGGATCGGCGTCTAAGGCTGCTTGGGCTGCCTGGTCATCGTCTGTTTCGTAATAACCAATCAACAGCCCGTCTTCTCGAAGGAAGAGCGAGTAGTTGCGACGTCCCGCGTCCTTGATGGCTGTCAGCATCTCTGGCCACACCTGTTGATGGCGTTCGATGTACTGGTCCATGAGCTTCGGGACGACTTGAAGCTGGAAGCAGACTCGCACTCGTTTTCCCTTCGGTTACCAACGTCGTTGTAAGTGGATTCGGGTGAGTCTCATTTTTATGAAAATGAATCGTTTCAATCACCCGATTTATTGAGTGTAAGCTACTTCACTGAGTTAGATCAAGCCGGAATCGATCACTCAATGAAATATTTTTGAAACCTTTCAAAATAAGGTTGTGTAAGCCTGTAAACGGGCTACTCGGGATATACTCGCAAGAAGACCATCATCAAAAAGAACAGGAATCCTCTGTGGCCGTCAGCGTTAAGGAAGTCGCCGCCGAAGCAGGAGTTTCCGTGGGCACAGTATCCAATGTGCTCAACCGCCCTCAGGTCGTTTCCGAACGCACCGTCGACAAGGTTGCCGCAGCAATTGAGAAGCTTGGCTTCGTCCGCAACGACGCGGCACGACAGCTGCGGGCCGGACACAGCCGAAATTTCGGACTTGTCGTCCTTGACGCGCGCAACCCGTTTTTCATGGACGTCACCCAGGGCGCACAACGCCGAGCTCTAGACAATGGCTACACCGTATTGATGGGATCCAGCGACAGCTCGCTAACCACCGAAGGCCAGCTACTAGATCTCTTCGAAGAGCAACGAGTGGCCGGCGTACTCATCTCCCCCATGCATAGCGATCTGAGTCGCCTATGGAAAATTCGCGACTCCGGCACCCCAGTAGTTTTGGTAGACCGTGGAAGTGGGGACCGCAGCTTCTCCTCGGTTTCAGTTAATGACGTTGAAGGTGGCCGCATCGCGGCACAGCACCTGGTGGATCTGGGCCGTAAGCGCATCGCTTTTGTCGGCGGACCACAAAGCATCGAACAGGTCCAACATCGCCTCGAAGGCGCGCAGTCAATCATTGCCGGCACCGCCGACGCCGTACTGCAGTACCTGCCAACTGCGCAGCTAACTGTCCTTGAAGGCCGAGCCGTAGGCGAACGCATTCTCGCCATGGAACCAGAACAGCGTCCGGACGGTATCTTCGCCGCCAATGACTTGTTGGCCTTAGGGATTTTGCAGGCCCTGGTGATGTCCGGTTCACTCTCGGTCCCGGAAGATATCGCGCTGGTGGGCTATGACAACATTGCCTTTGCTGAATCAGCGGTAGTCCCGATCACCACAGTGAGGCAGCCGGCCGAAGAAATTGGTCGCACCGCAGTTGATGTCCTATTGCGTGAAGCCGAAGCGGGCGAGGACGCAGTTCGCGAACAGTTCGTTTTCACACCCAAACTGGTGATTCGTGAGTCGACTGTGGGAGCAGATAACGCAAGCTGATCACTTGCTTATGAATCCCTGAAAACACTAGGTCTCGGGATGCATTCACCACCCAAATCTTGTTAGGTTGGCACTACAGCCTACGAAAGGGATGGAATTATGACTGCAAATAATCCGGACGCCTTCTTGAACAAGAATGAAGCCGAACTGCCAGATACCGTTTCCGACCCTGCGCTGAACGACGAGGTCGGTCAAGACTGGACCGACGAGGGTGGCGCAACGCCGTCCGGTGCGGCGATCGACGGTACCGAGAGCTAAGCAAAACTAAGAAACTTTTCTCAACGGCGGGATGCTCTCAACGAGTGCATCCCGCCGTTTGTTCACTGGCTAATCACTGCCCAGTCACGCTTTAGCGCCCATGTTAGCGTTGAATCCATGACCAAGAATCTGGATATCAGCAGTATCTCGCTCGCTCAGATATCAGCTGTTATCGCAGTTGTCGACTACGGATCCTTCACCGCAGCGGCTGACATTCTTGGAATTTCACAACCCTCACTTTCGCGCCGAATCCAGGCGCTTGAACACAGTTTGGGCGTACCAATTTTCCGTGCAGCCGGGCGCACCATGCACCTGACAGATACTGGACGAAGCATCCTCCCGGCCGGCCGGCGCATCCTCGATGAGCTCTCTTCCATCAACGCACTTGGTGCTTCCACTCGGGAGTTGACTACCGGTTCGCTCAAGGTGGCCGGACTGCCTTCCTTGATTGGCAGTGTCCTGCCTGAGTTCCTCGGCCCATTTCATCAACAGCATCCGGGAATCCACATCGAGATCCTCAGCGCCGAAGACCATGAGCAACTCATCGAGGTGGTCCGACTGGGTAGCGCGGACCTCGCTCTGGGAGTCAGCCACAGCGTTCCTGCGGATATGCACTCGCAGTTGCTCCACCACCAAGAATTCACCGCAATAGTTTCAGCTGACCTTCCGGAGAATGTAGCGGTTGATGCGCAGCTGCTGAACAGTCTCACCCTTGTCAGCCTGCCGCAGGGCACCTCCATTCGAAAGATCACCGACGAGGTCTACCGCGGGTTTGGATGCACCCCGCCCAGGGTCATCACCACCACTCAGCGCGATGCTTTAGTGCAGCTAAGCATTGCCACCGGCGCCATCACCATGGTTCCAAGCATCATGGCTAAGTCAGCCGAAGTTTACGGTGGGCGTCAACTTGCTCTGCCACAGGGTGCCGGGCGCATCATCGGGGCGATCTATCGCCGAGGCTCCTTCCAGAACCCCGCGCTCACCGAATTCCTTCGTTTCCTGTAAGCCTCCATTCCGCGAGCTGTTCACCCGATGAAGTAAGGGATTCTCAGCCTTTTATAGCCTGAATGCATAGGTGAGCTCGGACAAGGTATTGGAACGCACCGGTAGTTCTATGGTCCGCTGGAATTTGATCTAATCCAGCTGAAGATGCCCAGGAGAAACCGATGACCAAGTTTCGCATACAACTTCGCCACCGGCGCATCACGCTACTGGTCATCGCAGCCTTGGTGCTTTCATTAGTGGTCGCAGCCGGTGGACTCTGGTTCAAACTCCAAGGCAACATTTCCACCGCAGCCATGCGTGGTTCCGAGTCCGCACCTACAGACTCGCGTATGGATCTGAACATTCTCCTACTGGGATCCGATACCCGTCAGATGGAAAGTTCAGGTTTTGGTCAGGCCTCAGGAGCACGCAGTGATTCGATGGTTCTGGTGCATATTGCCGCCGGCAATAAGCGCATCGACGCAGTGCAGATCCCCCGCGATACCCTGGTTGACATGCCTGCCTGCGCAGACACGGGTGCCGGAGAATTTGCTGGCGGACTTGCGATGATGAACTCTGCGTTGAACTATGGGCCCGCCTGCTCGGTGAGCGCTGTTGAATCTCTAACCTCAGTGCATTTGGATCACTTTATTGAGATCAACTTTGAGGGATTTATGTCCATCGTTGATGCCCTCGGTGGAATCAACGTCTGCCTGCCGGTAGCGATGAAAGATTCCAAAGCGAACTTGGATCTGCCAGCCGGAGAACAAACGGTCAATGGCAGCGATGCACTGGCCTTGGCACGCACCCGTCACGCAGTGGGCGACGGTAGCGATATCGCACGTCTTGGCCATCAACAGATGGTGATGTCGGCAATCGTTCAGCAGGCCACCAGCAAGGAAACACTGGCCCACCCGGACCGGTTGTACTCGTTCTTGGATGCGGCAACATCCTCGTTGACGGTCGACCCTGGACTGAGTTCCCTGGCTGACCTGACCTCATTGGCAGTGCGGGCCCAAGCGGTGCCAACGGATCAAATCACCTTCATGACCATGCCTTGGCAGCCAGCACCACAGAACAAAAATCGGGTGATTCCCTCCGCCGGCGCACAGAGCCTCTTTGCGAGTTTGAATGAGGATTCCCCGGTAGTCACCGAAACTCAAGACACCACACACGATGCACCGGTGCAGATCTTCAACGCCGCCCAGGTTCCTGGTCTTGCCGCCGAGTACTCCGCCAAGGCTGCAAAGCAGGGGTTTAACGTGACTTCGGTGACCAACGCGAGTGCAGTGGCCGACAAATCCACACTGTTGACTGCCGATACCGAAGAGGCCCAACAGACAGCAAAAGCCCTGGCCAAGGCACTAAACCTAAGCATCAAGCCAACTACTGCTGACGTTAATGGGGTTCAGTTAAACCTTGGCCAGGACTATCAAAGCTTGACTCAACCGGAAAAGTCACCGGTAAAAACCACTAACCGCAAGGCTAGCCAGAGCCTTTGCGGTTAATGGTTTCTGCTTAGAACTCCAGATCCAGATTCTCGTTGATTTCCTCGATGCTAAATACGGCAGGGTCAAAATCTTCACCCGGCTGCAGTGCCGCATCTTCGGGAATCACGTCTTGCATCATGGTCAAAGGCGCATCATTTTTTGGCCCTTGAACCATTTCGGACCAGTTCCCTGGTCCACCGCTGTCTTCCAACGGACCCATTCGGCGCCCGCCGATACACCGCGGCAACTGACCATCATCGGACTTAAGCACGTCCTCCACTTCAATGCCGATCCGCCAATCATCACCAAAGTCATAGGTGTAGCTTAGGCGGTCTTTAGGCTTTTTGAAGAGCTTGGAGAGTAGTACCGTCGACTCGTCGTGGTCACTTTCCATATAGGAGTTCTGCGGTCCATAGCTGATCTTATGGTTCTGCCCGTAGAACTGGTGCAGGTGAGAGTCGGACCAGTCGAAGCTGATCTGGATGATGTCGTGTAGGTCCCCGAGGTTCAAGTCAGCTGGAACCAGCACGCGACGCCAGATCGGTGGTTTTACATCGCGCAGAGAGAGCTTAAGCTGCAGCACTTTCCCGGTGTACGGTTCAGTCCGCTTTTCTCGCTTAGGCTCTTGCTCATCATCAAGCGAGAATCCAAAGGGATCAACCACCGCTTGGCTTGCAGGTTCTTCTTCCGGCTCTTCGTTATCCAGATCGGTCAGTGCGAGGCGAACAATTCCCGGAATGTCGTAGGTGCTTCCTTCGCTCACCAAGCCAAGAGCACGAAGCAGTTCCATGCGCTGATGTGCACCGGCCCAAGCAGCTTCCGAGAACATCTCGTCACGGGCAGCAGCAACCGAATGTGCTTCTGCGTCAATGGCTTCGAGCAGCCAGAGGTTCGATAGACCCCAGGATTCAAGAGATTCCTCGTCTTCTTGTTTCGGCTGTTCCAAAAGCAAATCAAGGATGGCCTTGAGGTAGGTGTAATTGCTTTCGAAGGCGGTCGCCTCGTCCGGAGCTATGAGGTCGCGCGAGGTTGAGCCCAGTTCCGGCAGCGCAGCCGTTTTGGTGTCCAGTGCCTCGGCGATTTCGAGGGCAGAAAGCACCACCGCAACAACGTAGTGACGACTTGTTGAGTCTAGGTCCTTCGGGAACAGCCCGCGTACCGCATGAGCGGCTTGAGAAACGTATTCAGGGCCCGGACCCGCAGCCCAATATTCGTGACCGCTGGTGGTGGCCCAAGTAAGAAGCTCCCGACCCATTTTGGAGACCGGCATGTGGGCAATTTCAGCCACTGCAGCCTCTGCAGTTTCCGGAACATCCAACGGCTTTTTTGCATCTTCATCGTCGAAGGGGTCATCGGCATCGATGGCTGCCAGCAACCACTCGAGGCTGGCTGGATCTCCAGCCCACAGGTCACTGTCGAGCAAGAAGTCCAAGTAGACGGTCCACGCGGTGAAGACTAGATCGCGCAATTCTCCGGAGTCATCATCCGGGTCTTCGGCCTCTTCAAATTCGATGGTCGCAGTCAACACGGTGAATAGCTGTGGCGGATCAAAGTCGGTGACGCTGCGAAGTTCAATCGCCTCAGCGTAGGAGCTCAAAGTTTCGGTCACGACGGCCAGAACCATAGGCGCCAGTTCGTTATCCCCATGTCGCGCTTCAAGCCACCGGGTGAACTGAACGGCCAGCGCATCTAATCCGCGCTTAACCTTTGCGCGCTCAATGGAGACGACATCTCCTTGCAGTCGCGCCGGGTGCCCTTGCTTGGGCTTCTGCTTCTTCTTTTTCTTGGCCACTGAGCTGTTATCCCATCGTTGCTTTGCTTAGTTTCAAGGCTACGTTCCATTCCTAGCAGATAGCCAACATTTGAGCTGCGCGGGACCTCAGGCGTGCCCGACTGCGCCGGGCCGTTGGTAGGGTGAAATCATGATTGATATTGCCACCTTGCATTCAGATCTGTCCCGCCTAGGTCGTGAAACCGCGACGATGTCCGCCACCGTGCAGAGCTTGTCCGCTGAAGAACTAGCCGCCGCGTCCCTTTGTGAAGGATGGAGTCGAGCACAGGTCATCGCGCACCTCACTTCCAATGGTCGTACCCTGGTTAAGCTCATCGATTGGGTCACCAGTGGCGAACCGCAACAGCTTTACGCTTCTCAAGAAGCCCGCAATGCAGAGATTGACCAGCTGGCCGCGTTGCCACGCGAAGAACTGTTGGCTGCCTTTGATGAGTCCGCTACCTATTTTGCCCAGCAGTCAGAACGCCTTAGCGGCGAGCTAGCTGCCCAAGAAGTAGACCTGCACGGCAAGATCATCCCTGCCACCTCGCTGGTTGCCCTGCGGATTTCTGAAATTGTCATCCACCACCATGACCTTGATACCACTTGGACCATTGCGCAAGCCGAACCGGACTCCCTCGAGGACGCGGTCGAAGCCGCCGTGCGCACCATGCGGGTTAAGAATGCTCCGGGCATGACGCTGCTCAGCGAAGAAGGTGATCAGTGGGTAATCGGTGATGGCTCGTTGACCGTGCGTGCCGCCCGTGCAGCCTTAGTCGACTGGTTGGCCCGTGGAAATGCAGACGACATTAAGGCTGACGGACCGATCCCACAACTGCCTACTTGGTAGAAAATCGGTCATCAATCTAAGAAGAAAGAACCAGCAGTGATCCCCGTTATTGTGCTCACCGGATTCCTCGGCGCGGGCAAGACCAGTCTGCTCAATGGCTTGCTCACCCGACCAGGTACCCGCGTTGGCGTGATCATCAACGATATCGGCAAGATCAACATTGATACCGGGCTCATTACTGGACAGATTGATGCCGCCGAATCAATCGCCGGTGGCTGCGTCTGTTGCTTGCCCGATAGCGGTGGCCTTGATGAACTGCTGGAAAAGTTGGCTGCGCCAAGGCTTCGGTTGGACGCGATCATCGTTGAGGCCAGCGGTGCTGCCGACCCGATCAACGTGGATCGCTTGTTGCGTTACGGCAATGCTCCGGGGGTTCGCCCGGGCGGCATTATTGATGTCATTGATGCGGTGCAGCATGAACACACGGTGGACACCGCCGCTATGGCTCCTGCCCGCTTCACCCCGGCCAGCCTCGTGGTGGTCAACAAGCTGGACATGATCCCGGAAGATTCCCGTGAGGAGACCTTCATACGGATCAGCGATAGGGTCCGGGAGGCTAACCCGCAGGTAACCATCGTTCCGGCCAGCCATGCAGCGATCGACCCAGAACTAGTTTTTGATATCGCGTTTTCCGAGGACCCGGCGGATGAGCTTCCCTTAGCTGCCGCCGCGCGAGCTGAACATGATCACGTTCATGCCCCGCATGCCCACGCGGTCACTGTGCCTTGTGGTGAAGCCTCAGATCCGGGTGCAGTGTTGGACCTATTGGAGCATCCGCCGGCGGCAGCATATCGTCTCAAGGGCCATGTGAAGATCCGAACCGGCTCCGGAACTCAGCGCTACCTGGTTAATATGGTCGGATGGCAGCCACATCTACAGTTGGCCACGCCAGGCTCTGACCCTGCCGATGATGCGCTCGTGGCAGTCGGTGTGGACTTGGACGAACAAGAGGTGGGTGAAGTCTTACGTGCTGCGCTGCAGCCGGCCATGTCCGAACCAACCCCGCAAGATCTCACGCGCCTAGCACGTCGCTTGATACTGAGTTCACGGATTGCAGACACTGATAACGAACAGTCCGACGATGACGATTCTGTAAGTAGCTGAGAAGCGATTTGTAAGTAATGCCCATCCGGACAATTTCAGAATCCGCGTGTTTATTGGGATCCAAGCGGGTTGGTTGTAATTCTTGGTTGAGGCTCGTGTAATTGTTGGTAGTTAAAATCCAGGCCGGCACCTGCCCAATATGGATAGATGCCGGCCAGTGAATCCGGTCGGTAGATCCGCTTACAACGCGATCTGACGGTTCTGATCTTTGTAGAGCAGGTAACGGAAGTTATCTGGTCCGCCCGCATAACAAGCCTGTGGGCAGAAGGCACGTAGAGACATATAGTCTCCGGCTTCAACCTCAACCCAGTCACCGTTCAGGCGATAAACGCCCTTACCTTCCAGTACGTACAGGCCGTGCTCCATCACGTGAGTTTCGGCGAACGGGATGGAAGCACCGGGTTCAAAGGTCACGATGTTCACGCCAAAGTCGAAGGCCACATCGTTAGGATCCAGCATGCGAGTGGTGCGCCATTTGCCGTCGGTACCCGGCATTTCGCCAGGTTCAACGTCGCGTTCGTTGCCAACTACCGCAGCTGGGGCATCCACGCCGGCCAATGGTTCATAACGCTTGCGCAGCCAGTGGAAGCTGGTGAGTTCTGCGCCATCGTTCCGTGCGGACCAGGTGCTACCAGCTGGCAGGTAGGCGTAACCGCCGTCTACCAACACGTGTTCCGTGCCCTCAATAACCAAGGTCAGCGCACCGGTGAGCACAAAGATGAACCCCTGGACCTCGGCCTGAGGTTCTGGCTTGCTGGCACCACCGCCGGGAGAGACCTCCACAATGGACTGAGCGAACGTCGTCGCTCCGCCAGCCACCGGACGGTTTAATACCCAAGCGCGAGTATTGGTCCACTCGGGGAAAACGCTAGTGACGATGTCGCGCAGCACGCCCTTGGGGATAACAGTGTAGGCCTCGGTAACAATGGCGCGGTCGGTGAGCAGATCGCTTTGTGGCGGGTGACCGCCGAAGTTCGCGAAATAGGACGATGAGTTCTGAACAGCTGGAACAGTCATGATGTGATCCTTAGGCGTGAGTGCGATTCAGCGCGATCGCTTCGAGTTCGGGCAGGGAAATCTGGGCCAGCTCAGAAACTTCCTCGGCGCTCACCGCGCCGCAGGTAACCCCGCGGTGGATGTAGCGGGCCAAGGCGCGAGCGGTGGCAGGTTCATCCATGATGGTGGAGCTGATCTGGTGAACATAGTTGCGCAGCCGGGTGCCGGCCGCTTGCAACCCTTCGCGGAAGAACGCAAAGGTGGCTAGATACCGGGTAGGTAATTGGTTTTCGTGCAGGTCCCAACCCTGATAAATACCGCGGGCCAGGTGACGGGAAACCAATCGCGCGTGTAGCGCCCAGGCTTCGGCCATATTTTCTGGGTCCCCGGCCGGGATGATGTTGGTTGAGCCGTCGGAAAGCTCTACCCCGGTGCCAGCTACGGCCACCTGCATCACGTCCTTGGCGAAGTCAGCCACCGGGTGTTCCATGGACTGGTAACCGGCGGCCACACCCATGGAAGCCGAGTAGTCGTAAGTTCCGTAGTGCAGTGAGGAGACTCGACCTTGACCGGCGTGGATCAGCTGAGCCACCGGGTGGGTTCCGTCAGCGGCGATGATCACCTGTGGGGTTTCCACCTGGACTTCAAAGCGGATCCGGCCCGTTTCAAGGCCGTGGGTCTGCTCTAGCTTTTGTGCCAGCAACACCATGGCGTTGACCTGGTCTACGGTAGTGACCTTGGGAAGAGTCAGACGTAGTCCGGCAGGTAGCTCCGCGTGGGAAAGCAGCTGCGTAATGAATAGACCCAGGGTGCGAATGCCGCGTGCTCGGGTGGACGCTTCGAAACATTTAAAGCGGATGCCAATGAAGGATGGAGCCTTGCCGGCGGCCACGGCCGCAGCGAGTCGGTCGGCTGCGGCCAGTACGTCCGCGTCCTCCTGAGCATCACTGCGATTGCCGTAGCCGTCTTCAAAGTCAATGCGCAAATCTTCGATGGGTTCGCTGGCCAGCTTTTGTGCCACCAATTGAGCCAGTCGCTGCGGTTCAGCCAGGTTCAGCTTGGCAGCCAGCTCAGCCAATCCGGCTTCACTGCCAGCAGCTTTCAGAGCGTTAGCTCCCCAAGCAACCGGCAGTTCAGCAGTGTATATATCTCCGGGGACATATACAGTGTGGACCGGCTGGCGGGCCCCGGAATCACCCGGGTAGGCATTGTCCAGTAGCTGATCGGTGGCGGCCAATTGTGTTTCTACGCTGGCCAGCGTGGACTCATCGAAGGGGTTGATCATGACTTGCTCACGTACTCCTTTTCCAACAGTTCGTAGGCCCCGGTGGTGAGGAAGTCTGCGAAGTCCTCATCCTTGCCGCTGGTCAACGTTGCGATCAACCCGGCAGCCGGTTCATAGTAGGTCTTGAAGTGCTCTTCATTATTAACTTCACCGCGCAGGCGTTCTACTTCTTCGCCAAGAATGGTTGCTACCAATTGCGCGGTGATGGTGTTGCCAGTGTCGGCGGCCACCACTTCGTTGCGGATCTGCTGCCAGATCTGTGAACGCGAGATTTCAGCGGTAGCGGCATCTTCCATCAGGTTATGGATGGCCACCGCACCGTTACCCGAAAGCCAGACGGCCACGTAGTTCACGGCCACGTAGAGGTTGGCGCGCACGCCGGCTTCGGTGACGTCCCCTGGGGCGCTGGCGATGTCCAGTAGCTGAGCGGCGGTAACTTCTACCTCTGGGCGCTGGCGGTCGATCTGGTTTGGCTTATCCCCGAGCTTGGCGTCGAAGATTTCCTTGCAGATATCCACCAGGTCAGGGTGGGCAACCCAGGAGCCGTCAAAACCGTCGTTTACTTCGCGGGACTTGTCATCGCGGACCTTCTCGAAAGCTGCGGCGGTAACTTCTGGTTCGCGACGGTTCGGAATGAATGCGGCCATGCCACCCATGGCGAAGGCACCACGCTTGTGGCAGGTCTTGACCAACAGTTCGGTGTAGGCGCGCATCATGGGTGCGGTCATCGAAACGGCCGAACGGTCCGGCATGATAAACGCTTCACCGGCTTCGCGGAAGGTCTTGATGATGGAGAACAGGTAATCCCAACGACCAGCGTTCAGACCCGAAGCGTGCTCACGCAGTTCATAGAGGAATTCTTCCATTTGGAAAGCGGCTGGAATGGTTTCGATAAGCATCGTGGCGCGCACGGTGCCGTGGGCGATGCCCAGTTCCGCCTGAGCGAAGGTGAAGATCTCGTTCCATAGGCGAGCCTCGAGGTAGTGCTCCATCTTTGGCAGGTAGTAGAACGGTCCCTGCCCGGATTCAGCCAGGACCTTGGCGTTGTGGAAGAAATGCAGCCCGAAGTCCACCAGTGCACCGACGGCTGGTTCGCCGTTGATCAGCACATTGTTTTCTGGCAGGTGCCAGCCGCGTGGGCGGACTACTACAACGGCGCGTGGTGCGTCGGTGCGCAGTGCATAGGACTTACCGGACTTGGCATCGGTGAAGGCTAGGGTGCCGCGGGCGGCAGCCGAAAGGTTGGAGATGGCGTCAACCACGTTGAACCAGCTCGGGGTCGAGGCATCTTCAAGGTCGGCAAGCCAGACCTTGGCGCCGGAGTTCAGCGCGTTGATGGCCATCTTGGCTGGGGAGGCTGGGCCGGTGATTTCTACGCGGCGGTCACGCAATGCTTCGGGGGCTTCGGCGACCTTCCAGTCGCCGGTGCGCACCGACTCGGTCTGTGGATCGAAGTCGATGGCTCGTGCGTCGGAGAATTCCTGGCGGCGTACCGAACGGGCGGCCAGTAGTTCGTTGCGGGTTCCGGCGAACTTCTCATGCAATTTCTGGATGAACGCGAGGGCATCATCGGAGAGGATCTGCCCGGCATCTGCTACGTCGGGGATGCTGGTGATTGAAATACTCATGAGTTGTTCCTTAACCTCTTGTGCTCTGTAGTACTGCTCTGTTCCATGCGCGGGTGCTTTGACGTGCACCTTGATTTTCCACTGCAACCTGTTGCGCCGGTGGGTGTTCGGCGCTCCATCAACGATCACAGCTCTTCAAAAGATTTCCGTATAGTGGATACTATTATCCTCAAAATGAAAATGCAAGAGGGTTTTGTGGTCTTCGGCACGGATTTTTGACGGCGAAATATCGGATCGTGGAAGAAAAGCGAGTTTCTAGGCTATTGTTGGGACGAGGATTTCGCATCGTAGAACTTACGGACCACAATCTTCCAAAATCAGTGCCTTAACCAAAGGAGTAAAAATGACGCAGGCTTCCAGCAAGTCCACCACCGGCGGAGTGCAGTCCGTTGAACGCGCATTTGAACTTCTTGAGGTCATCGCCCGCGCTGGTGGAGAAGCGGCGCTAAGTGAACTCGCCGCTGACACTCCCCTACCGTTGCCTACCATTCACCGGTTATTGCGCACTTTGGTCGGTGTTGGATACGTTCGCCAGCTACCTAACCGCCGCTACTCATTAGGCCCACGCCTGATCCGTCTTGGCGAAGTCGCCAACCGACAGCTTGGGGCGCTAGCATCCCCGATGCTTAAGGAATTGGTCGCCAAGCTCGGCGAATCGGCAAATATCGCTGTCCTGGACGGCGACATGGTCACCTACATCGCCCAGGTGCAGTCGGCTCACTCGATGCGCATGATCACCGAAGTTGGACGCCGCGCAATGCTGCACAACTCCGGCGTCGGCAAGGCCGTTCTCTCGGTCTTGGATGACGAACGGGTGCAGCGCCTCGTTTCTCAGGCGGGTATGCCACCGAAGACCGCCAATACCATCACCACTTTGGGCAAGCTGTTCACCGATGTGGAGGCTACGCGCGAACGCGGCTACGCGATTGATGAAGAAGAGCAAGAGCTCGGTGTGCGTTGTATTGCCGTTCCGGTGCCTGGAGCCCCAACTCCCATGGCCATTTCGGTCTCCGGACCGGTTACTCGCGTCGACGAAGCCTTTATGCAGACCGCAATACCCGTACTGCAGGCCGCTGCCAAGGAACTTGGTGTGCAGCTGGTTGCTGCCGCCGACTAGCCTTTCGGCTCTTCAGCCTTCGGCGGCAGAACGCTCATCACTGCCAGCGGAAGCAGGACAATGGCGGCGATGACCGTCAGCGCCGAGAAGGAGCTGATCGCCATCAGCGGGCCGGCGGCAAAAGCGGCCGTGGCACCGCAAAGGTTGGATAGGGCATCAACTCCGCCCTGGACAGACGCGCGTTCCTGCTTGCCGATGACCGTCGCGAACAGGGCAGATCCGGACACGTTGATGAACGACCAGCCCACCCCTAGCAGGATCAGGCTGGTCATGATCCAGCCCATGCTCTCCGGGTGCAATCCCCCGGCCAACAGGGAAGCTGCAAAGATCGCCAAGCCTGTGCCGATGGAGAAGCGATAGCCCCAGCGGTCCGCCACGTACCCCACCACTGGGGCCAAGGCGTACATGCCGAGAATATGCAGCGATATGGTGATGCCGACCAAGGACACCGAGCCGCCGTGATGGGTGACGTGGATCGGAGTCATCGTCATGATGGCCACCATGACCACCTGCGCACTGAGGATCGCCGCCACCGCGTAGCGCGCTCGGAGATTATTGCGCAGTTCCGAGGCAAAGCGCTTGAGGCTGCCGCGCTGTCGCACAGGCAGAGCGGCACCGGTCAACCGGTCGTTCTCCCGGATCAGCAATAGCGGATCAGGGTGCATCAGCAAGAAGACCAGCAAGCCTGCCAGCAGCATGGCGATACCGGCAATGAGGAATGCCCCGGCATAATCATGCAGCCCGGTCGCGTTGCCGATCGCCTGGCCAGGAACTCCGAGGTTCGGGCCGAGCACCGTGCCGATGGTCCCCACCCAAACGATCAGTGCCAGGCTGCGGCCCTTGTGGTCGTCGGCAGCCAGGTCGGTGGCGGCGAATCGGGCCTGTAGGCTGATGGCCGATCCCGAACCGATCAGCAGCAAGCCAGCGAAGAGCGGGATCACCATCTGGAATTGGGCGGCGGGAACCAAAAGCAGCGCACCGAGCGCTGCCAGCCACCAGCCGCCTGACAGGGCAAAACGGCGTCCGAAGCGCGCGGCCAGGTTGCCCAGGGGCAATCCGAGCAGGGCGGCACCAAGTGTGCTGGCGGTGCGGGCAAGGCCTGCCCAGGCTTCACTCGAAGTGACTTCCTCGGCCAGCAGGATGCCGATCGACGGGGCAACGCCCACGCCGATGGTTCCGAAGATCTGGGAGATGGCAAGGACCCACAGTGTTCTTTTCTGAACCGTTGTGCGAGTCAGCTCGATCATGTTCGCCCGCCCTTCCCTGTGTCCTCTAGGCAACCGTCATTTTTGCTGCCGTCACCAGAGTACGCGAGCGCAGTGGGACAACGACCCAGCTACTGGGCGAACTGGGTTTCATAGAGCTGGGTGTAGCGTCCGCCAAGGGCAAGAAGTTCTGCGTGCGTCCCGCGTTCAATGATCTGGCCGGCTTCCACTACGAGAATTTGGTCAGCCGAGCGGATAGTGGAGAGCCGGTGGGCAATGATCAGCGCGGTGCGGTTTTCCAGTGCTTCTGCCAGGGCGGCCTGCACGGCAGCTTCGTTGGCTGAATCCAGGGCAGCGGTCGCTTCATCGAGAATAACCACCTGTGGGGCAGCCAGCAGCAGTCGAGCGATGGTCATGCGCTGGCGTTCGCCACCGGAAAGGCGGTAGCCGCGCTCACCCACCACGGTTTCCAGTCCATCGGGCAGCGCCTGGATGACCGGCTTGAGCCGGGCGCGTTCCAGCGCTTCCCAGATTTGCTCGTCCGTGGCTTCAGGGCGGGCCAAGGTCAGGTTGGAACGGATGGTTTCGTGGAAGAGGTGGCCGTCCTGGGTAACCATCGAAACTGTGGTGCGCAGTGAATCCAGTTTGAGCTGACGGATATCCTGCCCCGCTAGCTGGACGCTTCCCGAGTCCACATCATAAAGCCGGGCCAGCAGTGAAGCTACCGTGGACTTGCCGGCGCCCGAGGATCCCACGAGGGCAAAAGTCTGCCCTGCCGGGATCTCGAAATTGATATCGTGCAGGACCTGCTCGCCCCCACGGGTATCAAGAATCGCCACGTCCTCCAGCGAGGCCAGCGAGACCTTATCCGCGCTCGGATAGGAGAAATTCACGTGATCGAACTTCACTGGAACCGCGGCGCCCGCTTCAAGACGGCGGGCATCTGGGGCATCGGAAATCAGCGGTTCCAAGTCCAAGACCTCGAAGACGCGGTCAAAGCTGACCAAAGCGCTGGTGATTTCCACGCGGGCATTGGCCAGTGCGGTCAATGGAGTGTAGAGCCTGGTCAGCAGCATGCCGAGGGTGACAACATCGCCGGCGGCCAGTTCGCCGCGCACCGCGTACATGCCACCCAACCCGTAGACCAAGGCGAGCGCCAAGGCGGCCACCAGGGTCAACGCGGTCACGAAGTAGAACTGGCGCATGGTCATCTTCACGCCGATGTCGCGGACCCTGCCAGCATGCATGGCGAAGACCTTGGACTCGTCCTTGGGGCTGCCGAAGAGCTTGATCAGCGTGGCGCCCGGCGCCGAGAAGCGTTCGGTCATCTGGTTGCCCATACTGGCGTTCAGTTCGGCGGATTCGCGGCGCAGCAAGGCGACGGATTTGCCAAAGTGGCGGGCCGGCAGAAGGAAGATGGGCAAGAGCACCAGGGCAATGAGGGTGACCTGCCATGAAGTGGTGAACATGACGGCCGCAGTGAGGATCAACGCCACGGTATTGGATACCAGGCCAGAGAGCGTCCCCGCGAATGCCGACTGGGCACCGATGACGTCATTGTTCAGCCGGCTGACCAACGCACCGGTTCGAGTGCGAGCGAAGAACGCGACAGGCATTTTCTGCACGTGGTCGAAGACCGCGGTGCGCAGGTCATAGATGATGCCCTCACCAAGGCGCGAGGAGAACCAGCGCACGATGACGGAAGTAATGGCATCCAAAACAGCGATGACCGCCATGATGATCGCCAGGTTGGCAATGGTGCGCACGCCCGACTGTGCCACGATTTCGTCAACCACCCGGCCAGCGAGCACCGGGGTCGCTACCGCGAGGACAGCTGCGATTACCGAGAAGAGTACGAAGATCAGCAGGCGGGTCTTATACCCAGCGGCAAATTTCAGAACCCGTTTAGGCGTGGTCGAGGAATAGGCCTTCCCCTTATCGCCAGATAACTTCCATAGCGAATGCCAGGCGGCACTTTCCATGCTCATGAATTTTTGCTCGCAATCCTGCTCGGGGATTCGGTGGGTTCCACCTTGCTTAGTTTCCCAGCATCTCTCCTGCTACTTCTAGCTAGGGTCAGCTTATTTTCTAGCTGCACCCGTTGACCATTTGTTATCAATCATGGCCGCACAGTCGAAAGCTTCATCGAGGATTTCGCGCAGGGATTCATTGTGCGAGTCCACCCACCGCACCAGAGCGTGGTCATAAAGGGTTAGGGCCAACAGCGCCGAGGTGTCCGCCAATCGACGATTGGCACAGAACGGATGCAACGCTTGGGCAAGCTCGGCTTGCTGTTCGCGACGTGACTCCTGCCAGCTGGCTCGCAGCGCCGAGGTGCTCCACACCAGTTGAACTCGCGAGCGCATCGCTTCGGGTTCCTCCTCAGCGGCAACAACCGTTGGCTCAAAGCTCCGGCGCAAAAGTTCGAGCAAGCTTTCACTGGGATTCGATGCCATGGACTCGAGCATCTGGGAGAAATGCATATTCATGGATCGCAGTGCGGTCACCACGGCGTCTTCTTTTGAAGAGAAATATCTGAAGAACGTCGCGCGCGAAATTCCTACAGCTTGCGCCGCTTGCTGGGCCGTGACGTTCTCCAAACCGCGCTCAGCAAAAACGGTATACACCTGCTGAGCCAATTCGGTTTTCATCTTCTCGCGCACCCGATCGCGCACCACGCTGCCCATGGCAAAAATTTTACTCTGAGATCACTCGCCTTTAATGAGACCCCGTCTCTTTTACCAGATCAGCACCAGAATGCAGTAGGCGTGTCGGATCTTCTCCGATTCACGATACTCAATAATTCCCCAATGATGGTGCCCGCATCTTGCCGCTTCGGTAGGCTCAAGAGTGGCATTGATTTCCAGTTGAAGGACGGGCATGGAACAGCAGAGAAGCATCAACAGCATCGAACTCGGCCAAGGCCTGAAGGTCACCGGGCAAGGCTTTGGATGCATGTCTCTGAGCAGCGCTTACGGTGCCGCCGAGGACGCGGAATCCTTGAGGACCGTGAACCACGTGATTGATTCCGGAGTCACCTTCCTGGACACCGCGAACATCTACGGCGCGGGACACAACGAAACCCTGCTGTCCCAGGTCCTCAAGACGCGCCGCGACGAGGTCACCCTGGCCACCAAGGCCGGAATTGTTCGACCCAAGAACCCGGGCGACCCGCGAGCAAATGGCGACCCCGCCTTCATCAAGAAATGCTTTGACGAGAGCCTCCAGCGTCTCGGCGTGGACTACATTGACCTCTACTACTACCACCGGGTAGATAGCCGGGTCCCGATTGAAGATACCGTCGGCGCCTACAAGGACCTGGTCGAGGCTGGCAAGGTGGGCCATGTCGGATTATCCGAAGTGACCGCAAACGAACTTCGCCGAGCACATGCGGTTCACCCTATTTCAGCGATTCAAATGGAGTACTCCATTTTCAGCCGGGACATCGAGCGCTGGCTGCTCCCCACAGCCAGCGAACTGGGCGTGGGTCTGGTCAGCTACGCATCCTTGGGTCGCGGCTACTTTACGGGCGAAGTGTATTCGCTCGATCAGCTGGATGCGAACGACGTCCGCCGGAACTTCCCTCGATTCGAGGACTCCAGGATGCAGCACAACCAGCCGTTACGAACTATCATCGAAGAAACCGCGCAACGTGAAGGAATCACCACCGCCCAGCTCTCATTGGCGTGGGTCTATGAGCAGGCTCGGATCCAGAATGTGCAGGTATCACCTATTCCGGGAACTCGCTTCGCCCACCACTTTGACGAGAACATTGGTGCTTTGGATGTCCGCCTCTCCGAGGAATCAATGGCGGCGCTGAACGCGCTGGCAGAACGCGTGGACGGCGAGCGCCAAGCCGACATCATGTCCGTGTCCAAGGGACGCGAAGAGCAACAGATGGCGGAAAACTAATAATGCTGCCAATTCGAGAAGTATCGTGCGGAGATCTAGATGCTCCACACGACACTTCTGGAATCAGGCAGTTCGTTTTCGGACGGTATCCTAAGCGACTTCTAACGGCATCGCATTTTTATCGAGCAAATCCTGAAGCGCTGGAATCTTTACGCTACGCCCCTGGGCAAGGGATAGTTGCGCCGCATCAGCCACCAGCGCGGCTGTCACAGCTTCAAATGGAGTACACGGGTTCTGACGCTCGCCAAGGATCAACTCGACAAACCCAGCCAACTCGTCAACATAAGCCACATGGAAACGCTGTGCAAAAGTTTCATGGGATTGCCCAGTCGGGAACCGAATTTCATGCTCCGCAGACTTGAACGCAGAATTCTCATCCAAACCGACCACTGCAGTGGCTCGCGATCCCTGCACGTCCAACCGAACATCGTGGCCCGCGCCGTTGTAACGAGTGCCTGTAACGGAAGCAAGGGTTCCATCTTCAAGGCGCAACATGGCGCATGACGTGTCAACGTCTCCTACCTCGCCGATTTGCTGGTCCCCTTTATTCGAACCCCAGGAATACACTTCGACGATTCGCTGGCCTGTGAGCCACTGAATGATATCGAAGTCGTGAACGGAGACATCTCGGAATATGCCACCCGACGTCCGAATGTAATCGATTGACGGTGGAAACGCATCGCCTGTGATGGCTCTCAGGGAATGCAACCACCCCAGTTCGCCAGCATTGAACCGCTTCTTTGCCTCCAAATACCCAGCATCAAAACGGCGCTGATGGCCAACTTGAACTATGGCACCCGCATCTTGGATTTCCCGAAGCAGTGGTAGCGCATCGGACACACTACTTGAGACCGGCTTTTCGCAGAACATCGGCACTCCGTACTTGAACCCCAAGCGCAGCAGTTCCGGGTGAGAGGCTGTATTAGAGGTTATGACAAATCCGTCTAGGCCAGCTTCCAGCAGTTCCACCACGCTATCGCGTGACTCAACTTCGAGTTCGGTTGCAATCTTTTTGGCGACTTCATTATTTGCATCTGCAAGAAGAATCTGAAGTTCAACACCACGCTGCTCCATTCTCTCCTTGACCGCCACAAGATTCCGGGCGTGCATCTGGCCGATTCGCCCAACACCAACCAGACCAAGTTTTACCGTTTTCAACCCATGACTCCCTTCGAAGATTCTCAAATTAGCTACCAGGCATTCCCCGTACCGCATAGCCAGTCCTCTTCGACGAAGACAGGTGCACCCGGCGCTGGCGTTTTTGTGGAATCTAACTCGTGTCAGTTGATTCCAAATCCAAATCTTGCTCATTGGACATTTTGTCCAGTTTTACACAACATCCAAATGACCACAAGAGGAATCTCAAATATCCCTCCGACCGGGTGGCCACTTACTTCACGAGCGTAAGATGCCCACCGAAGAACCCTCGGCCTCAAGGAGCTCCCACACCTCAAGGACCTTTCCAAGTAACGCGATTGTCGCGCGACCATTGTAATGTGAGCCACATTTGCTAATATCTATTATGGGAAATGAACATAATGTCCATCCAGTGAGAGTATGGATTTATTGGCCAGACAAGCAACTCGGCACCTCCATTACAACCCAGGAGTTGCCTTCCCCATTTGAAGGTCGGCCTTCATCTGTCACCCCGATGGCAAAGACGCCGTCAAGATGCTGAGAATCGCCAACGCCCTCGTGGCGACGGATCGAAATCTGCGCAGTAGTTAGAGGAGTTTCAATGTCCAAACACCATCACGTAACAAGCCCAGCAGAGCTACCACCGCTTAAACCCGGTCCCCACGACAAACGGTTGGGTCTTATTTCGTTGGTTGCCTGCTTCGGCGGATTGCTCTTCGGATACGACACTGGCGTCGCCAATGGTGCTGAGGGACCGATGGCCGAAGAGCTCGGGCTAAGCCTCATCCAGATCGGAATTGTGATCAGTTCACTGGTGTTTGCCGCCGCTGTCGGCGCACTCCTAGGCGGACAAATCTCAGACGCGTGGGGGCGACGCAAGAGCATCCTCCTGCTGGCAGTCCTATTTTTCTGTGGCACCATGCTTGTGGTCTTCTCCCCTGGCGGGGCCGAACACGGCACCTTCTCCCCGGTAGGTTTTTCAGTTCTTGTAGCGGGGCGTATCATGCTCGGCCTGGCCGTAGGCGGAGCTTCTACGGTAGTTCCGGTTTACCTGGCAGAACTTGCACCCTACGAAATCCGCGGATCCATCACCGGACGCAATGAATTGGCCATTGTCAGCGGGCAGTTAGCCGCGTTTGTCGTGAACGCAATTATTGCCAGCACCCTGGGAGGCACAGTCGACGGAATCTGGCGCATCATGTTTGCGGTGTGTTCCCTGCCTGCCTTGGCGCTGTTCTTCGGAATGCTCCGCATGCCAGAATCTCCACGTTGGCTGGTCGAAAAGCGCCGCTACGCCGATGCGCTGAAGGTGCTCAAGACAGTTCGTTCGGCAGATCGAGCTCTAGCTGAAATCAACGATGTGGAACGTATCGCCGATGAAGAACGCGGCAACAAGGTCACCGGATTACGTGCCTTGCTTGCCAACAAGTGGCTCATCCGCATCGTTCTTGTCGGTATCGGTGTGGCCATGGCCCAACAGCTGACCGGCATCAACTCAATCATGTATTACGGAACCCGCGTACTAGAAGAGTCAGGGATGTCTGCCCAACAGGCAGTGCTGGCTAATATCGCTTTCGGTGTAGTTGCCGTCGTCGGCGGCGTGATCGCCTTGCACAATATGGATCGCGTTGACCGCCGCAAGACTTTCACTATTGGCCTTTCGCTAACCACGACCTGCCACATACTCATTGCCCTCGCCGGAATGTTCCTACCTGTAGGAAACCTCTGGCGTCCGATAATCATCATGGTTTTGGTCGTAGCGTTTGTTTTGTCGATGCAGACCTTCTTGAACGTAGCCGTTTGGGTCTGGCTGGCTGAGATCTTCCCGTTGCACATGCGCGGACTGGGCATAGGCATTGCAGTGTTCTTCGGCTGGGGAACCAACGGTGTTCTTACTTTGCTGTTCCCATCCCTGGTATCCGGGATTGGGATCACCAGCTCGTTCTTCATCTTCGCCGGCATCGGTGTTCTGGCACTAATCTTTGTCGTAACGCAGGTTCCTGAAACTCGCGGGCGTTCCCTGGAGGCATTGGAAGAAGATGTTTCGACGGGCGCAATCTACGCTGTTCGCCCTGCAGAGAGCGTCTCTGAGCCAAGCTAATTCAAGCTCACTTCTGTACGGTTGAACCGTAAGTCCACAAAAGCTGATGCGGTGGACCGACCTAAGGGTCGGTCCACCGCATCAGCTTTTGCATTACCCACTCAGAAGATTTCATCTGCGGAGTCGCTCACTTGCTCTGAGAGCTGCATCTAGGCCGCCTCTTCTTCTCCACATCGGCGTTCCCCAACTCTTCAGACCGGCAGGTGCTCTCGGAGGCAAACAAGTTGTCTGTACGCATGGGAAACCTCGAGAGCCCACTTCCAGTGTTTTCGGAAGTGGGCTCTCGAGGTTTCGCGCGGAATTGTCTTGCTACACCGCAGCGGGTGGAAGGACGATATCAAACTCTGTCCTAGCCCAGGAAGCATCTCCTAGATTGCGACCATCTGGCGTTGGGGTGCCCGCCGGCTGCTGAACAAAGTCCTTGATGAGCGACTGTTTTACTCCGAAGACTGAGTCATGAGTCAGCAACTCATCGCCGGTAACGAAAATATGTGTCACCAACGTACGCTGACGCTCGGCTGACACCATGAAATGCAGATGGCTCGCACGCATCGGCGAACGTCCAACACTTTCAAGGAGGCGTCCCACCGGCCCGTCGTGGGGAATTGGATATGGCGTAGGCGTCAGTCCCCAGAAGTTGTACTTACCATTTTCGTCGCTGAAGAGATGGGCCCTGCCGTACACGCGGCCATCGCTATGCTGAACGTCGTAGAAGCCTTCATCATCGGCTTCCCAAACTTCAATTCGGGCCCCGGGAAGTGGGTTGCCTTCGGTGTCTTTCACTGTTCCTTCGACCCAGCAAGCCTGCCCTTGGGCCCCGCCTGAAATGTCCCCACCAATTTCAATCTGCGGAGCATCGTCAACGAAGAACGGACCAAACACCGTGGCTTCCGTGGCGTTATCGTGAACTTCGTTATTTACGTTGATGGTCTGCATCGAAGCACCAAACACGTCTGAAAGAAGAATGAACTCTTGGCGTTTATCGTCGGTAATGTGCCCAGCTTCGGTCAAGAACTCTATGGCGCCGTTCCATTCATCCTCGGTTAGCCGAACATCACGGATGAACGCGTGAAGGTGTTTTGTCAGCGATTGCATCAGCTCTTTGAGCCGGTCATCTCTGCAGGTTGCAAACGAGTCAACGACCGTCTGAATAAGTTCTTCTTCAATGGCAGCTTGTGCGTCTGGGGCTGATTGTTTTTGATTAGTCATCGTCGTTCCTAACATTCGAATCTGTTTGCCAATATTTATGGGCGTGACGCCTCATCAAGGAGTCGCATTTCCTCGCCTCGGAGTGTCAAGTTCAGCGCACCAAGCAGAGGCGAAAGCTGCTCGAGGTTACGCGCACTAGCGATGGGGGCCGTGACGTCCTTCTTGCCTCGTAACCATGCCAGGGCCACTGCTGCAGGCTGCTGTCGATACTGCTGTGCAAGGTCGTCCAACGCAGCGAGCACAGATAATCCACGTTCATCCAAATACTTCGCCGCGTCCGCCGCACGGTCACTCTGAGGAAGAATTCCAGGCCGATACTTGCCGGAAAGGAACCCATGGGCCAGGGAATAGTAGGGATAAATATCTAACCCATAGCCAGCGGCCAACGGGACGATGTCTGCTTCAATGCCACGTTCCATCAAGTTGTACTGTGGTTCAATCGCAACCGGCGCGTGCAGCCCGTCGCGTTTGGCAATTTTGATCCATTCTTCAACGCGTGGCGCAGAATAGTTTGATAGTCCAATTGCTCTAATCTTGCCTTGATCCACAAGGGAGGACATGGCCTGCGCACTGTCTTCCAGCGGTACCGTCGAGTCATCGAAGTGCGCGTAGTACAGGTCGATATAGTCGGTTTCAAGCCGACGTAGCGACTGATCAACAGCCGCCATGATGTTCCCCGGACCCATGCCGCTAAACTTTGGATGATGGCTGACCTTGGTGGCGATGATCAGTTGATCACGATCGTTCCGGCCTTTCAGCCACTGGCCAATCGTGCCCTCTGATTCACCGCCTTCGTTGCCATCCACCCAGAACGAATACGAATCCGCGGTATCAATAAAATTTCCTGACCCCTGGACATAGGCCGAGAGAATCTCGTGCGACGTGGCTAAATCAGCGGTCCAGCCAAAAACGTTGGTTCCAAGAACTAATCCGCAGGCGTGCTGTCCAGCTGTCGTGGTCATTTCTGATTTCATATATAAGCCTCTTTCTTACATCACTTTTGACGTTGTCAGCTCAACGCCCAATCGCTCAGCTCCCAGGATTGGCTTTCGGCTGATTTCCCTGCCAGGCATCAGTGAGCAAACCACGTATTGATTCCAGATCAATCGGACGTGGGTTTCCATAGGAATAGCCGACAACCTCTTCAGCAATTACTTGGATGTCTTCTTGCTTCATGCCTAGTTCCGCCAAGGAACGTGGTGCCCCGAGCTTCTCTCCTAGGTGCCAAAGTTCCACGGCAGGATCTTGCGCACCTGACAGAGCCCTGGACAATGCAGCCTTCGCTTCAGGGGCTGCCACCTGGTTGAAGGCCAAAGCATAGGGAAGAACTACGGTGTGAGTTTGCGCGTGAGGCAAGTTCAACGTGCCGCCAAGCGCGTGGCACAACTTATGATGCAGGGACATTGTGGTGGCGCCTAAAGTGGCGCCACACAACCAGGATCCATAAAGCGCCTGAGAGCGCACTTCCAAATCCTCTGGGTCGTTCACAATCAAAGGCAATGCGTTGGCCAGGGCCTTAACCCCCTCTTCCGCCATTAACGAAATGATCGGCGTGGCATCCGGCGCGTACAAGGCCTCGACAGCATGAGCGATCGCGTTAATCCCACTGGTCACAGACATTCCCACCGGCAATGTCGCGCTCAATGACGGGTCATAAACAACGCTCGTGGGCAATACCCGCGGGTCCTTACCAGTCTGCTTGCGCCCGTTGCTCGTCAACCCCCACACTGGGGTCATCTCCGACCCTGCATAGGTTGTTGGAACGGCGATAATCGGCAACCCATGCTTGAGCGCAATGGCTTTGCCCAGACCAATGGCAGAGCCGCCGCCCACAGTGACGCAACCGTCCGCGCCAAGCTCTTTCGCCTTGTCGCTGGCTGATTGTGCGGCCTCTTCTGGGACGTGCATAACAGCTTCGGGCAGGATCCCCACTGCGCGATCTCCCAATGCGTCGGCCACCATCTGCCCAGTGGACTGTTGCTCGGGCGAGCAGATCACTAGCACGCGCTTGAGGTCCAAGGCATCAAGTTCCGAAGGCAGTTGCTTCAGGGAGCCGACACCAAATTTCACTCTCATCGGCAGTGCCTGATAGCTAAAATCCAAACGGTCATTGGTTTTTTGGGTGGTCATCTGGTTGGTCCTCCTTGTTGCCTCATCCCGGAAGCCGATTGACCCGACGCCAGTGTCGCGGACCGGTAGATCTTGGCATTAGTTAAGTTAGTTAAGTTCAGGTTCGCTTGGCCATCAATCAGCACTCGACTCGGTCCTGTTCTTCAGTTCCGCGCGAATATCGCTAAATCTTTCGTGATTATGAGCTTTGAAGCGACATTCAACGAGCGCTCGAACGGTTGGTGGCCTACTGGTTGAATCCACTCATTTACAATACTCTTATAGAATGGACAACCTGTTCAAAAAATACCACAGCTTGTAATCAACCGCGAGGGATATTTCAATTTCTGCGTTCCGCCTCCCCCAACGCGGGGCCGGTCCACGGCAAAATGAGTTACTACTGATGGCGTACTCAGCGCCTACATGCGCAGCTTCGCCACCTCGATCAAAGGAGTCATCACATGAGCAGTGAACGGATGAAAAAGGTCTCTCCGATTCAGCTGGTCCTGAAGGCCGGACTTTTGGTCGACGAGCTTTCCGCCCTTGGCCCTTCGACCCCAGCAGACCTTGCCAAGGCCACCGATGAACCCCGGCCATCGATATACCGCATCGTTTCAACACTGGAACAGGCCGGCCTGGTCAGGCGCACCGATGATTCCCGCGTGGAACTCGGCACTGGAATCCTTCGTTTGGCAGAAGCAGCCAGCGACGCGCTCATCGACCGCACAACACTTAGTGAAGTGCTGGAGCAAATGCAGTCACAGCTTGGCTTGACATCTGCGTTCTGGATTTACCGGAATGAAACTGCCGTCTGCTTAGACCAGGTTGATGCCACAGATGTAGACCTGCACGAACTATCTTCTGGACGAATCCTTCCATTACACGCTGGGGCCGCATCTCACGTCATATTGGCGTTCAACCCAGATCAAACGCTTGAAGAACTCACCAAAAACGAACCCTTCCCCGCGCTGGCTTCCCAGACTCCGACCGATGCAAAATCTCTGGCAAAACTCGTTAAGCAGACTCGCGCGGATGGTTGGCGACTTGAATCAAACGAGGTAGTCAACGGCATAGCGGCCCTCGGATTCCCGGTATTTAATGCTGACGGCACGCTATTCGGGGCACTCACCGCAGCAGGTCTAGTGGACCACGTCAATGCCTCCGCCAAAGAGGTCCGAGTCGTTCTAGAAGCCTCAGCTCATAAGCTCACCGAAGCCCGTAAAAGCTTCATTCCAGTTGCCACCGGAGCCAGTTTCGACGCCCCCGATTCCAAGGGATCGGTTCTGGCCAAGGCAGCAACACTCATCAACGCGCTGGCGACCGAACGCATTGCCACCTCTAGTCAGCTGACCGAAATGATCAATGAACCAGCAAGCTCGGTCTACCGAATGCTCGGTACCTTGCAAGAAATCGGCTGGATAGAGCAGCTCAGTAATCGCGGGGCCTTCCGACTGGGTACCAAGATGATTTCCCTTGCCGGGAACATGCTCAACAATCTGGACGTACGAAGAGCTTCAATGCCGATCCTGCGCTCGATACATGAGACCACCGGGGAAACGACATTTCTCTGCGTTCGCCGAAATTCCCGTGCCGTTTGCATTGAACGCATTGAAGGCAAGCGGGTCAATAGCCGATTACTTTCCCTAGGCAGCTCATTGCCCCTCCATGTCGGAGCAGCACCACGGGCCATACTGGCTTTCGAGGGACGCGAAGCATGGGAGGAGTACGCCACATTGCTAGGACAGAACCCCGACGGACGCTTCAGCGCCAGAGACAAAAGCAAGCTGCTTGCTGACCTTGGGTCCATTCAAAATGACGGATACGTCATTAGCGATGATGAGCTAACCCCAGGAATCGCCGCCGTTGGCGCTCCCATTTTTAATCACCGGAATCACGTTGTCGCGTCGCTGTCTGTCAGCGGCTTGCGCGAAGGCATTCTGGCACCAGCCCATGGCTCGGCCAGCATTACCGAACTCGTGGTCCAAGGAGCCCGGGAACTATCTCTTTATCTGGGCGCACAACACAGCGATTAGCTCCACCACACAACTACCCGCGTCTTTCCACCCTCACCTGAGACACTTGACCGAATTTCTGTGACGTGAAATACTTTGGACATGTTGTCCACTGTATGAAACTAAGCAGCGATTCGTCGTTATCAATTCGTCGAGGCAACTTACCATCGCCGGCCGCTTCTTGGCCGTCGCACGCAAAAAGATCTACGGGAGACAGCAAATGAAACAAATTGTCGTTGGCTTGCTGGGTATCACCCACCCTCACGCTTCAGCACGAGTCCGTGCACTTCGCGCCATCGAAGGCGTGGAAGTGATCGCGGCCGCTGATACCGATCCACGGTTGAATTACTTCACGGATAAATACGACGTTGCACCATGCACTGTTGATGAGCTGCTCAACGATGAGCGCATCAACGCTGTGATGGTTCATTCCAAGAGCAAGGACATGGTTGCTCACGCGCAACGGGCTATTGCCGCTGGAAAGTCCGTCGTAGTTGAAAAGCCTGGCGGAGGAACCGTCGAAGATCTAGAACAGCTCCTGGAAGCCGAACGCTTGGCAGGGGAAAACCAAGTTGTTCAAGTGGGCTATAACGTGCGGCTGGCAACCAGCGTAATGCGTGCAAAGGAAGTCATTGAGCAAGGAACCATCGGAGAGATTGTCACCGTTGCAGCTCGTGGTTCCGCGATGGTCGGCGAACACCTGACCGACCATCTTAAGCAACCCGCTGATATGGGTGGCGTGCTGTGGATCTTGGGTTGCCACATGCTTGATTCCCTGGTCAGCATGTTCGGCGCACCGGAGTCTGTCAATGCTCGTGTGCATAAGTCTTCACGACTCTCTGATGACAGTAGCCGCGAAGATTCAGCCTCGGCCTTGCTGAATTATGAAGATTTGTCGATTACGTTCAGTTTTGACGGCCACGATTCACTCGAATGGTTCGAAAGTTCAAGAATCTTCGTCTATGGCACCAAGGGCATGATCGAGCTCGGCATACTCCCCCAGACGCTGCGGGTACACGTTGACCAGGCTCGCGATGGTTTTATGCCCGGATGGAATGAATGGATCGAATCCCGCTTCACGCCTCCATTCGCCCGAACCGAATCCAATAAATTCTCCGAGCTTCCAGAACTCGAAAACATTTCGAATTTTCACACCGAAATGCAGGGCTGGGTTGATTCGATGCGCACCGGCGCTCCAATCCTCGCCCCGGTCAAGGATGCACTGACGGTAGCCCGGATCGTTGAGGCCTGCTACACCTCAAGCAAGAACCAAGGCGCCCACGCTGCTTTGCCCGTGGCCAACTACAGCAAATAGGAAAATTTGATGACAACTTCTCGCACTACCCCTGACTTGATCGCAACTTGCTGGCTCAGCGCGGGCGATGCCGCCCCGCTGCGCGCCAGTGAAGCCAGCCCAATCGAGATTAGCGAACGGATCACCGCTGTCGCCCAAAGCGGATTTGCCGGCATCGGCCTGGTCCACGAAGACCTGATTCTTGCCAAGAAATCCATCGGCTACCCGGCACTGGCAGAACTGATTCAGGCAGCCGGGCTACGCCACGTCGAAGTTGAATTCCTTAATGACTGGTGGGCTACGGGCAACGACCGCGCGAGCTCCGATCAAATCCGGACTGACCTCTTTGAGGCAGCATTGATGCTGAATGCCCGGCATATCAAAGTTGGTGCGGGCAATGCTGATGAGCCATTGCCGATCAAGATTCTGACGGACGCTTTTGTAGAACTTGCCGACGACGCGGCAACTCAGGGAATCCAGCTCGCGTTGGAAGCAACTCCGTTCTCCAACCTGCGCACCACCGACGAAGCTATCCAGGTAGTTTCGGCTAGCGACAGTCCTTCAGCAGGACTAATGATCGATATTTGGCATACCGCTAAGTCCGGCCTGTCCCACAAAGATATTTGGAGCAGGCTTCCGCTGGAACGTGTCGCCGCAGTAGAAATCGATGACGGTTACTTCGAGACCCTAGGCACTGTTTTCGAAGACACGATCAACCGCCGGACCTACTGCGGCGAAGGCGAATTTAATACCGCCGAATTCATCGCCTGCGCGATCGAGGCCGGATACGAGGGCCCTTGGGGTGTTGAGGTGATCTCAGAGGTCCATCGAAATACGCCACTACGCCAAGGGCTGCAGCATGCATTTGAAACCGCCGTTGCGAGTTTTCCCCAGACGCCGTCACTAACATCAGGAAAGGCCTAAGAATCATGGCACAACGCCCCCTGCGCCTCGCGCTCTTTGGCTCCGGCCGCATCGGCCAGGTACACGCGCGGAATTTGGCCGCAGACCCTTCCGTCGAACTGGTCATGATCGCAGACCCATTCATCGATGCTGCCCAGACATTGGCTGCGGCCACCGGTTCACGCGCCGTTCAAGATCCGGAAGAAGTCTTTGCCGACTCGTCCCTTGACGGTGTCATCATCGGTTCACCGACCAATACGCACGTAGATCTCATGACGCGTGCAGCCAATCAGGGGATCGCTGTTCTGTGCGAAAAGCCTATCGATCTTGACCTGCAGACCGTACTGAACTGCCGAGAACAGATCAAGAACTCGACATCGCCCATCATGCTCGGTTTTAATCGTCGGTTCGACCCTGGGTTTGCGGCTGTGAACGCCCGAGTCAATTCCGGAGAGATCGGTGAGCTGGAACAGCTCACCATCATCAGTCGAGACCCCGCCCCAGCACCTCGCGGTTATCTGGAGACTTCGGGCGGAATCTTCCGCGATATGACCATCCACGACCTTGATATGGCACGATTCTTCGTTCCAGACATCGTAGAAGTTACCGCTGTTGGCGCTAATCAATTCAGTGATGACATTCGCGAACTTGGTGATTACGATTCTGTTGTCCTCACCCTTCGTGGCCGTGGTGGCGAGCTTATTTCTATCACCAATTCACGTCATTGTTCCTATGGCTACGACCAGAGGTTGGAAGCTTTCGGAGCTCAAGGCATGCTCGAAGCACGAAATCTGACCCCAACGGCGGTCAGGAAACACACCGCGACGGGTACCGAGCTGCAAGATCCGATTTTCAACTTCTTCTTGGAACGGTATGCGGATGCCTACCGATTGGAGCTTCAGGCTTTCACCGCGGCTATTCGTGGAGAAACAGCTCCTAAACCAGATTTTGCCGACGGGCTGGCTGCGCTGGTCTTGGCCGACGCAGCGGTAGAGTCTGCAGCCACCGGCAAGACCGTGAAAATCGACCAGATCTGGTAGCGCAAAGGGAGCCGCGCCACGTGCGCTTGCTCCCTTTGCCCCGATCTCAACGATGAGTAATTTTTTTGCAGGGTTTAGGCTGTTAACGATGTAGGCGCATTGCACATCGATAGGAGCCACAGCTAATGAAAATTGCACTGGCCCAGGTACTGAGCACCTCGGATCCACAGCGCAACCTCGTGATCATTCGTGACCACGCGAAGCAAGCCAAGGAAGCCGGAACGTCTTTGGTGATCTTCCCCGAAGCGATGCAGGTGGCTTTTGGCAATGATCTAGCCAAGGCCGCTGTTGCACTCGATGGTCCTTGGCCTGCACTGGTTCGCCAGCAAGCGCGCGAAATTGGCATCACCATCGTCGCCGGGATGTTCACCCCCGGCGAGGGCGGGCGGGTTCGCAATACCCTGCTGATCGCGGGTCCCGAGGCAGATACCCACTACGACAAGATCCACCTGTACGATGCCTTCGGCTACGCTGAATCCGACTCGGTGACCCCGGGAAATTCGCCAGTGCAGTTTTCGCATGAGGGACAGATCCTTGGTGTGGCCACCTGCTACGACCTCCGATTCCCGCAGCTGTTCATCCGCCATGCCAATTCCGGTGCCGCAGTGAACATCGTCTGCGCCTCGTGGGGCGCCGGTGAAGGAAAAGTTGAACAGTGGACCACTCTGGCCAAGGCCCGCGCCTTGGATTCGACCACTTTTGTGGCGGCAGTGGGCCAAGCTGATCCGGAAAGCGTTGGGCGGAAGGTATCCGGCACGGCGCCGCTAGGCGTAGGCCATTCACTCGTGGTGGACCCGCTGGGTCGGGTCATTGCCCAAGCCGGTGCCGAACCAGAATTGCTCGTGGTGGATCTGGATCTGGCCGTGGTTGAAAAAGCCCGGCAACAGTTGCCGGTGCTGGCCAATACCGTGGAACTCTAGCGGGTCAGCCAGTTCAGGATGTCGTTCCACACCGGTTCGCCAACACCGCGCCGCATCAAGCCATGGTGTCCGATGCTTTTGGCGCCAATTTCTTGAGGCGTGTACGTGCGGCGTTCCACCGGTGCCCCGGTGACGTGTTCTGCGAGCAAGTCCATCTGGCGTTCGGAAGCCCACAGGTCGTCGCTGGCTCCAACCGCAAGCATGGGCACTCGTAATTCTTCGGCTTTGCGCTTGGCTTGCATGCTGGGGTCATCGAAGAAGTAATTCTTCCGGAGCGTCCAGCTGCTCCAATCCAGCATCGCCGCGCGCGGAATATCCTCGCCGAGCCCCAGCTTCCGTCCTGGCATGTATCCGATTAGCCGGCTGAGCACTGGGCCTAGTACGTTGAGCACAGTGATCACTCGCAGACGCTCGGTCCATGGGGAGATGCTTCGCAGCGCAGCCACGTGGCTGGCGGTGATGGCGAAGGCCTTGAGATGATCCGTTCCGTAGTTAAGCACCAGCCCGTGTCCGCCCACGCTGTGCCCGATGGCATAGTGTGGCAGTTCTGGATAGCGCTCCGCGGCCCATTGGGCTACCGCTGGAATGTCCTGTTGGATCCAGTCGCGCATCTTGATCCCACGCTGCGACTTTGGCGAGCCCGAGAGCCCGGTGCCCCTGTAGTCGTAGGTAATGGTCAGCAATCCCCGGCTCGCTGCGTACTGGGCGAAGGCGCGGTAGAAACCCTGTGGTGTTGCGGTTGCCGAATGGACCACCAGAACGCCAGTGATGTCACCGCTCGGCTTGAAGACTGTAGCTTGTACGCTATCTCGTGCCGTCACGAGGACACTGACAACTTCGCTGGTGATGTTCTGGGTCAACATATGGCTATCTTATGCATATGTTACTGGTCAGTAAATAGCTTTTCGAGTTCTCGTTCAGCTATTCAGCGAGGTCGAGCATTGGAGCGCTTCGCTTGAAACCACCAGTGACGTAGGCAAGATAGGCAAGACCAATAACGATCCAGGAAATTCCGATTATCAGCGACAGCGCGCTCAGGCTCGTCCACAACCAGATCGTCAGAACCAGACCGATCAAAGGCAGGACCACGTAATTGAATGTCGCAGCGACTCCTCGTTGGCGGTGGGCAAGGAAGAAATACTTGATCACCGCAAGATTGACTGCCGAGAACGCGACAAGTGCACCGAAGCTGATCATCGCGGAGACCATTTCGAGGCTGGCGAATAGCGATGTCAGGGAGATGATGGAGACGATGATGATCGCGAAGGTAGGAGTCTTGAACCGCGGGTGCAAATAGCCGAAGATCTTGTTCGGCAGCACGCCGTCACGGCCCATGCTAAAGAGGATTCTCGAAACCGAAGCCTGGGATACCAGCGCTGAGCCCATCGCACCGCAGATGAATCCGGCAGTGAAGAAGATCGACAAGAACTGGCCGCCAGCGGTGAATACCACCTGAATGGATGCAGAATCAGCGTTCTCGAATTGGTGCGAGGGGAACACCAGATGCGAGACGTAGGCCAGGGCGATGAACAGCAACCCGCAGATCAGCGTTGTCAGGATAATCGCGCGCGGTAGATCCCGCTTCGGATTACGCGCTTCTTCGGCGAACGTCGTGATCGAGTCGAAGCCCAGGAACGAGAGACAGAGAATCGCCGCTCCCGCAGCAAGCGGAGCGAACCCGGAGGCTTCGCCGGTTCCACGCAGCGGGGCCATCAGATCCACACTGCCCTGGCCTCGCAGGTAGGCAATAGAGAATCCGATGAACAGGATGATGAATAGGAACTGGAAGCCGATGATCACGATATTGGTTCGCGCCACAGAGACAATGCCTATGACATTCAGGACCGTAACCAGCAGCATCCCTGCAAGCATGAACACCCATGGTGGAATCGCCGGGAAGAACTCATTGAGATAGATCCCCAAGAGCAAGTAGTTGATCATCGGCAGGAAAAGATAGTCCAGAAGCAAGGCCCAGCCTGCCATGAAGCCGACGTTCGCCCCGAATGACCTTTGGGTGTAAACATATGCGGAACCGCCGACCGGAAACGCCCGGGACATCAGGCCATAGGACCTCGCGGTGAAAAGCATCGCCAACAACGTAATAGCGTACGCGATCGGCAGGCGTCCGCCGGTAATTTCGGTAACGATCCCGTAGGTGCTGAAGATCGTCAGCGGAACCATATAAACCATGCCAAAGAGCACAAGATTCGGCAGTCCCAGCACTCGATGCATCTGCGTTGACCCATCGGGACTAGTCTCGGACGTCCGTTCCAGCTGATTCATGGCAACCCTCTCTGCCAGCGAGTAGCCATGGATAGTCGAGCGTGACGCGTTTGCGAGTCGTACCCAAGGCCAAAAAATAATGAAGATCGTTCACTTAATGTAGTGACAGCCCTCACTGATGACAAGAGGCGGGCGGCGCTGATCAACTACATTTCGGGCACATGAACAGATCAGAAGGAGTCTAGAAAAGCCTATTATTCCGCTCAATGAACGAGATTGACTAGGTTGTTCGCCTCGTTCACGCACAATGAATGCGGCAGCAACCAAGGTTCGGATCCTCCGCGAATAAATTTATAAGATTAATTTGAAGGAAACATTGAGCAAGGAATATTTCCTCCACCTAAGCCTGCGCCACTTCGCGCTCGATGGCCGCAATCATGGCCCTCAGCCCGAACTCGAATGACTGATCACTGACGGTTGTCCTGGCTTGGCGGGCATATTTCTCGCCCAACTCCATCACCTCGCCGTGGCTGCTCTGGACAGCGCCTTCACCATCCACTGGCACTGTTGTCACGTGCGCGCCAGGTGCGACGATGTCCAGAACCGCGCCCACGACTAGCGACTCGATGGCTACCATCATCATCAGGATGCGAGGAACCGCTACACCTGCACGCCGCAAGATTCGGCCCATCTCCTCGTAGATGACTCCGGATTCCGATTCCTCCGATATCGGCGTTGCGACAATCAGCTCCGCCGCGGCAGGAACCTTCAACAGTGCTTCCCGGAAAAGAACCGAGAAGTGGAACAAGGCCTCTGTCCATGGCAAATCCGCCAGCATGCTTCGGTCGATGGAGCGTACGATGTCGCGCCGCATGAGGTTGACCAGGTGCTGGCGATTATCAACATGGTTGTAAAGCGCGGGCGTGCGCACATCCAGCGAGCGCGCCAGCCGTCCCATGGAAAACTCCTCTGACCCCACCTCATCGAGCAGGGCGAAAGCCGCTTCGACAATGACCTGCTGGGTAAGTATCGGCGTTGCGGGACGTCCTGCGACTCTTTGCGACATGCGATTCTTCCTGCTTGGTAGGGGCCAATCAATCTCCATCAAACCATGGACAGCAAATTGAACCGCCGTTAGACTCAAAAATAATTAATAGTATTAATATTTTGGAGTAAGTCGATGCCTGGTCCTCAGACCGTGCTCTACGCACGCACAATACACACGCTCGGGACAGCGAAAGACGTATCAGCCATAGGCATCACCGACGGCATGATTTCCCACCTGGGCTCCGCAAACGAGGCCGCCGGGTGGATCACCGCGAATACCGAAGTCATCGATTACGACGAAGCCGCCATCACGCCCGGGCTAGTCGACGCCCACATTCACCCGGTGTTCGGCCAATCTGTCGCTCGCGGGGTATTCCTCGGAGATGCAAGAACCGTAGAGGAAACAACCCTGCAGCTCGCCGAGTATGCATGCACGCTCGACTCAACGGAGATCATCCTCGGCCACGGATTGAATGTCTCGATTTTTGGCGCGTCCGAACCAAGCAGCGATTTCATCGACAGTGCCTTGGCTGGCCGGCCTGCCTACGTCACATGCTTCGATGCCCATTCGGCGCTGGCATCGAAGTCAATGCTTCAGCTAGCCGGAGTACTGGGAACCGAGACTTTCACGGACGGCTCCAGCGTTGTTGTCGATGAAAACGGCGCGCCTACAGGCTTTCTCCGTGAGTTCGCGGCGATGGCCCTGGTTGAATCTGTGTTGCCGCCCTTGAGCATCGATGACAAGGTTGAAGCGGTCTATCGACTTTTCACCAACATGGCAGCCAGCGGGCTCACCGGCGGAGAAATGCTCGACCTGGCAGACCCCGACTCAATAGAAATATTCCGCCGACTGGAAGCACGCGGCGACCTGCCTATCAAGATACGCATCGCCCCATGGATCATGGCAAGTGACGGCCCCGGGACCCTGGACCAGATGATCGGCCTCCAAGGCGCTCACGGACGGCGCTGGCATGTTCGGGGAGTCAAGCTCATGATCGACGGGACGATCGATAACGGCACCGCTTGGCTCTATGAACCAGACGCCGAGGGCGAATCCACCGCCTCCCTGTATTTGAATCCAGAGCAATACGTCCAGAATCTGCGATCCCTCAACGAAGCCGGGGTGGCAACCACGACGCACGCCATCGGCGATCAAGGAATCGGATACGTTATTTCAGCCATCGCAGATCTTCCCGAGAACGGCTTACGCCACCGAATCGAACACCTGGAAGAGATCAACGACGAAGACTTTGCTCGCTTGAAGGATTCCGGTGCGACCATCAGCATGCAGCCCACGCACTGCACCCATTTTGTCCGTGCCGATGGCACTGATAGCTGGTCCCGCCGTTTGGGCGAACACCGCTCGAGCTTTGCTTTCCGCCTGCGCGATGTGAAGGACGCAGGTCTTGTCCTAGCTCTGGGCTCTGATTGGCCTATTGCGCCCTTCGACCCGCGCTTGATCATGGCTGATGCGCAGACCAGGCGCCGCACCGAAGTGCCTGGAAGCGATAGCGCATACCCCCGGCACAAGCTTTCTGCGCTTGAGGCCTTGGAAGGCTACACCGTAAACGTGCACGAAAGCTCTGGTGCAGTAGGCGGGCGGATAGAGGTTGGGTTGCCCGCCGATCTGAGTATCTTCGCTGCGGATCCATTGGCCGTTTCGCCTGAGGACCTATGTTCCCTGGAAGTGCTCGGCACGTATGTGGACGGCCAACTGGTCAACCTTGGCGCCAAACTGGCAGACGCCACCGTGGTTTGAGGTCGGCATCCCAGCAAAGCGTTGCGGCAAATCCCCTGCCCATTGATTATTGACTGATGTCTTCAAGCGATTCTGCTGGCCTCGCCGCCTTGCCCACGGCGACGCGGCCGCAGCTCGCTGGCAAGCGATCCGGCTACGATGAGCAGCGCGCCGACAATGGCCACCGGCGGCAGCCGGTCTCCGGCGATACGCCCGATGATCGCGGCCCATACAGGTTCTCCGGCATAGATAATTGTGGCTCTCGTCGGCGAGACCGACTTCTGTGCCCAGTTCATCGCAAGCTGGATCATGCAACTGGCTATGCCAAGGGCAACCGAAGCAATGACCCATACCCACGAGAACTCGGGGACCTGCTCGCCAACGACGGGAACCGCCAGAAACCCGAGCGTTCCTGCGACCAATAGCTGCACTACGGTGACGCGCCCGAGATGCACCTTGCCGGCGAACCAGCCGATAAGAATGATCTCCAGGGCTATTGGCAATGTGCTGATAATCGTGACGATCTCGCCCGTGCCGAAGGTGAGCCCGACACTGCCGGGGTCGGCCAGGAGAACAAGCCCGATGAAGGCCAGTGACACGCCAATCCAGGTGAGCAGCCCTGGCCTCTTGCGGAAGACAACCCATTGCAGCAACGGAACCAGCGGTACATAGAGCGCAGAGATGAAGGCAGAGGTGCTGCTGTTAAGCGTCTGCAAGCCGGCGGTCTGCAGACCGTACCCGAAGAAGATCATGACTCCGATGGCCGCGCCGGCTCCTATTTCCTTCAGAGTCAGGCCCTTGAGGACCCGCGCGAAGAGCAGGGCGCTGATCAGGCCGGCAGTAATAAACCGCATTCCGACGAAGAACCACGGGCCGCTGTGTTGCACAGCAATGTGGATGATCAAAAAGGTTGCGCCCCAGATGACTGTGGCAAGAACCAAGACCGCTTCTTGGCGGGAGAACGCGCGCCAACGCAACTCATTGTGCAACATAATGCACAATCTTATGGTGAATAATAGTGCACATGCAATCGAGCGACAGCGCAGATGTCCTGACCCACGTCAGCAGAAATGTTCGCCGGCTACGCCTCGCCACGGGCTTGAGCCAGGCGGCCTTGGCGGACCAATCAGGAGTCAGCAGACGCACGGTCATCAAGCTGGAAGCCGGCGAAGCGAACATCAGCCTCACCGGACTTGACCGGCTCGCCGAATCCCTGGGCGTGACATTCGTCGATTTGGTCGCTGAGCCCACGGCTCCGCGCTCCTCGGTCAACGAAGCCGTATGGAGAGGGGCGCACCCACAGAGCGTTGGGACGCTGATGGCCTCGGTTCAAGCCAATAAGGAAGCGCAGCTTTTGAGCTGGTCGCTTGAACCGGAAGAACGATACGTCGGCGAACCTGATCCTGCGGGCTGGTCCGAAATGATTCTTGTTGTCGAAGGCGAGCTACGTATTAAAACCACTGAAGAAACGGTGCTGCGCACCGCTGGCGATCATTACGCATTCGCCACAAATCAAGACTTCTCCTACATCAATGAAAGCCAGCATCTGACGCGCTTCGCCCGGATCGTCGTGAGCTGATCAGCCAGCTGGCGTTTCATGCTCCCTTGCAGAGCACGATGGCCAGCGGATATCTCGTGATAGCCGCTGGCCTTGCGCCTCAGCTGTCCGACTGCGTCGAAGAGGTGCCGGTTGCTCCATTGTCGCTAGGCGGCATAGACGGAGCTCCTGACGGAGGGGTACCACCGGGGTCGCCCGAAGGAGGAGTTCCTCCCTGCCCGCCTGGACCACCGGACGGTGGCGTACCGCCTCCGATGCCACCGCCATCCGGTGCAGAACCGCTTGTCGATTCGGTGGCGGTATCAACGTTGACCGTGAGTTTCACCGTGTACCCGGACGTGGCATCGCCGGTAACGGTAGCCAGCTGCGAAGCCCCTCCGTCGTCGCCGAAGACGTTGTCGCTCTCCAAGGTCAGATCTTTCAGATTGGCCACGGACTCTTCATATCCCTTGGTAGCGAATACGACATCACAGATGTCTTTCGGCAACGCCACCTGGGAGGTGGCAATCGCCTTTGTGGAGTCGGTGATGGACTCTGCATCCGGGTAGATTTCAAAGTGGATGTGGGGCCAGCGTCCCACATAGCAAGCCGGGAAGATACTGGTGTACCGCACCATGCCATTGTCATCTGCCACCTGGACTCCGCGCAGATAGTTCTCATTTTCCAAACCCGTGGAGTACATGGAGTATCCGCCATCGCGGTCGCAATGCCAGACATAAACTGACACGCCCTTGAACGGCTTGTTGCCGTTGGCCATATCCACGATGTTCAGTTCCAGGGTCATCGGAATGCCCTCAGCGGTGGTGGTGCTCTCACCGAAGCTCGAACGAATGTCGCTCCGAACGATGCCACTTTGCTCCAAGACATCCGGGCCGTTGGAACCATCTCCCGGATATGGGCCAGCGGTTTCATCGGGGATCTCTGCAACGCCAGAGGAGCTTGAGCTGGAAGTCGGCGAGCACGCTGCCAGGGCCAGGCCCACGGCGCCTAGCCCTACTCCGGCTAGAACCTTGCGCCGCTCGATCAGCGTTCCGACATCGAAGGCCAAACCCTGATCTTCAAGGTCCTCCTCCGGCCGAGGCAAGTCACGGTTACCGAATTTTCGTGGCGGGACATTCATGGCTGTTCTCCTGTTGCGGAAGTCTGAAATAAGTGCGCATCTCAAGACTAGAAAGGCCTGCCGAGGATTACCCCAGCCGGCCCTGTGGGGTTCCTATGCCGATGAGCGCGCTCTCTTCCGCTGTCATCCCTGAACCACTAGGGTGATTATCAGCCACCCGAACACCTGCCGATGGAGCTTCCGTGTCCTTAGCCTTGCCCAAGCCAACTGCGCCGCATCCATCCATGGCTCCGGCGTTGAATTGGGGAATACTGGGGCCGGGCTGGATTGCGGGGCAATTCGCGACCTCGCTGAATTCCCTGACCGCCAGTCGTCTCGCCGCGGTCGGTTCGCGCAGCCAAGAACGCTCTGCGCAGTTCGCCCAGACCCATGGCGATAGCGACACCCGGGCTTACGATTCCTATGACCAGGTGCTCGGCGACCCGTCAGTGGACGTGGTCTATATCGCCGTCCCGCACAGCGGCCATGCAGAACTAGCCATCAAGGCCATCAACGCCGGCAAACATGTCCTGATCGAAAAGCCGATGACCCTGAACGCGGATCAGACCCAGCAGGTAATCACTGCTGCCAGAACGGCCGGCGTCTTTGCCATGGAAGCCATGTGGTCACGCCTCTTGCCCGTCGGCAACGTGATCGC
>CAACWO010000123.1_pt1 | contig 40084 bp, 35 predicted proteins | sample 2275661 | NCBI WGS metagenome assembly CAACWO01 (sample SAMEA5312466, study PRJEB27640) | indoor metagenome | biome: indoor environment; feature: uncontrolled; material: polymer concrete tiles wood | place: Germany | collected 2014-07-07 | reverse complement strand
GGCACACCGATGAGCTCTGCATCAGAGAACTTCACACCAGCAGATAGCTTTGGACGGTCATCCAAAATGACTTCCTGGCCGGCAGCTTCAAGCTCATTAGCCAGCTTCTCCGCAGCCTCAAGCATTTCGGCGCCCTTGCCAGTGACCACGATGTGAACCTGGGCTGGAGCAATCTGCTTAGGCCAAGCAAGACCGTTTTCATCATGGTAAGTTTCGGCCAGTGCGGCTACTGCGCGGGTTACACCGACGCCGTAGGAGCCCATGGTGACAACCGTGAGCTTGCCGTTCTGGTCAAGAACCTTCAGGTCCAATGCCTGTGCGTACTTACGTCCCAGCTGGAAGATGTGGCCCATCTCGATGCCACGCTCGGTCCTTAGTGGACCGGAGCCGTCCGGAGCAGGATCGCCTTCGAGTACGTTGACGCCTTCAATGGTGCCGTCAAAGGTGAAGTCGCGGCCTGCAACAAGACCGAAGACGTGCTTGCCCTGCTCGTTGGCGCCGGTGATCCAGGTAGTACCTGAAACCACGCGAGGATCAACCAAGTACGGGATGGCATTTTCGGTATCTTTGCCCAGCAACTGGTTATCCAGACCCAAGGCTGGGCCGAGGTAGCCAGTAACAATCTCAGGGTGGCTCTTCAAATCCTGCGCAGTAGCCTGCTCAACACCGACTTCGCCGTTGATACCCAGTGCGATACCAACGGTTGCTTCCAAACGCTTCTCGTCGACCTGACGGTCACCCGGAATGCCCAGAACAACTAGGTGGCGGTTTCCTTCAGGATCAATAACAGCCAGCACCACGTTTTTCAGGGTGTCTTTGGCTTCCCAAGCGCGATCTTCACGTGGACGCAGCTCGTTGGCTGCAGCTACCAGCGTGGCGATGGTTGGGGTATCGGGCGTTTCGATGACTTCGTATGCCGGTGCATTGGTGAAATCAATGTCCTCAGGCACCACGGTGGTGACGGCTTCAACGTTTGCAGCATAACCGCCAGCCGAGCGGACAAAAGTGTCCTCACCGATCGGTGTTGGGTGCAGGAATTCTTCGGATTTGGAGCCACCCATGGCGCCAGCCTGCGCGAAGACCGGAACAACTTCCAGACCCAAGCGCTCAAAGATCTTCAGGTACGCACCACGGTGAGCCATGTAGGCCTCGTCCAGACCGGCATCATCGATGTTGAAGGAGTACGAATCCTTCATGATGAATTCGCGTCCACGTAGCAGGCCCGCGCGTGGACGTGCTTCGTCGCGGTACTTGTTCTGGATTTGGTACAGGTAAACCGGCAGGTCCTTGTACGAGTTGTACAGGTCCTTGACCAGCAAGGTGAACATTTCCTCGTGGGTTGGGGCCAAAAGGTAGTCGGCATCCTTGCGGTCCTTGAGGCGGAACAGTCCATCCCCATATTCGGTCCAACGACCGGTCTGCTCGTATGGTTCGCGAGGCAGCAGTGCTGGGAAATGTACTTCCTGGCCACCGATGGCGTTCATTTCTTCGCGCACAATAGCTTCAACACGCGCAAGGACCCTCAAGCCCAGCGGCAGCCAGGTGTAGATACCCGGGGCTGCGCGGCGGATATAACCAGCGCGGACCAACAGCTTGTGGCTGGCGACTTCGGCGTCAACCGGATCTTCACGCAAGGTGCGCAAGAAGGTAGTGGAAAGCTTCAAGACCACTGAGGGGCGTCCTATTCCGTCCGTCGACGCCGAAAGGGTATTTCGGTGCCGACTAGCTATGCAAAATCAAAAGGGTTTTTGGCCGCAAAGTCGACCAGTTCTAATGCTACCGCTTCGCATCACTTCCCAATAAATTCAAGGGGAATCGGCTAGCTCGTGTTGCGGATTTTCCTTACCGTACATCTGCTGTCTATTCACCGGCGTCTTTGGTTACGCCCGAGCAAGACATGGGCAGAGCTTCCTGCCACTTGGAGATTCATTGCCGAGCATTGCTCAGCGCACCGGCACGACGAATTAGAAAAGCTCCCCTACAGTTCGATGTGAACTGTAGGAGAGCCTTCCGAATTTGCTACTGACTACTTAGCGGTTTCCTTGATTTCAGCAACGCCCTTGTTCAGCTCAGTGGTGAGCTTCTTCAGTACGTCTTCCGCAGATTCTGAACCGTCGCCACCGGAGTAGGCGACGACTACAGCATTACTTCCCACGAGCCCCTGTACCTGGTACGAACCGCCCGGGAACTCCTGGCCATTGACCGTCATGGTGGTTTGGGTGGCAATGGTGGTGTCAGCGTCAGAAGTCGCATCCAGGATCTTTGCCGATGCGGCGATCTCCTGGCCGGACATGGACATCGTGAACTTGTCACAGCCCTGCATATCCTTCTTTTCCGCCATTTGCTTTGCCTTGTCCAGCTTGGAAGTGTCCTCATATCCAATGACTGAATAGGTGGTGGACGCAGTGCCTTCACCGGTCACCATGGCGACTGCCATGTTAGTACCGTCGAGGTTCTCTGTTCCCTGCTGAGTGACCAGTTCGGCGCACTTCTCGGGCTTGATGTTCATCTGCTCGATGAGCTTCTTGGAGTCAGGCAGTGCTGCCTTGATGGTGTCACTGTCCATGACCTGAGCCTTGGAGTCATCACCCACCATGGACTTGACGACGGCGGTGGTCTGATCCGCGGTCAGTGCCTTGGCTTCGGGAGCCTGTTCTTCAGCGGCTTCAGTGGCACCGGAACTGCTTGCAGCGTTGTCGCTGGAGCCGCCACAACCGGTCAAAGCGAATGCTGCCGCGATCGGCAGCACCCAGAAAGCATGCTTCTTCATGATGTAATCCTCACGTCGGTGATGAAATTCCAACTACAGTATTACACAACACGTTCGAAATAAAAGTATTTACCAGAACTATTGCACCGATTTGATTTCATCAAAAGCTTGATCCGTTAACTTGACTGCTTCGGTGGCAAGTTCGGCCGGTTGCACGGATCCGGTCTGCAGCGTAATTAGAACAAAATTATTGCCATCTAGCGCTTGAACTGCGACTGAATTCAACGTTTGCCCACCACCTGCATCCATAACCGTGGACATGGTCAGCGCGTGTTCGGCATTCACGTCCATAGGCAAGATCTGACGTTTTGCTTTGAGTTCTTTGCCGCTCTGTTCGATAGTCACCGTGCTGCAGTCTTCTAGGTCGTCAAAGGCCAGTGCATTTAATACATTCGCCCTGGTGGCTTCATCGGTGATGGAAAATATCTGGACCACCTTGCCCACTTCTTCCGAACTGCTAGTCGAGGTCGCCGCCACCGAACTGGTTAGGTCTGTAACCGAATACTTGGCGTTGAGCTCTGCACATTTTTCAGGCTTAATTCCGGCTGGCATTTCTGCGTCTTTGGCAGCTTCAAGCTGGGGTTGCATCTGCTCGTTGCTTATAACCTGTACTGACTGGTCGGACTTTAACAATGTGGATGCGACGGTTTCTACTTGCTTTGCGTCCAGACTCTTACCGTCTCCTGCGCCCTGGCTCTGGCTCTTTGCAGATTCAGAAGGCTGACCCGGCGTCCCGTTTTCTTCACTCTGCACACCGCCAGAACAACCGGCCAAGGCCAAAGATGCGGTCAGTGCAACCATGGAAAATACGAAACGCTTGGTCATAAGTTGTCCTTAACGAGTGTTGAAATTGGGCCGCCTGGCGATCTGGATCGCCTATTTCAGCGTCTTGAGCAACTCGTTGATCGTCGATTGTGCCGCTTGAATTTGTTGTTTCGTTTGGCTTGGGGTTGTGGATTGCTGCAAGCCGATCAGCACATTTGAATTGCTGGAACTGACCACAAGCTGTTGCTGAGTAGATTTACCGTTACTGCTTGTGGACACGGAGGCCTCATCGTGATCCGCGTCCGAGTCCAACGCTTGTTCAGCTAGGTGGTAGGCCCGTCGTTCTCCATTGGCGGTCACCGAATAGCGCGAGCATTGCTCATTGGCAGCATTTTTGGTTTCCCAATGCTTTCTCAAAAGCTGCTCATCTTTGTAGATGGCAACCGTGAGGTGACGGCCTTCGAATTCAACCGCGGCCATAGTGGCATTCTTCAGTTGGTCGGCCACCGGCTGGGCGAAGGTGACTCCGCACTTACTTGGATTGACCTTGATTGATTCGAGCCATTCCTGCGCCTTTGGAATAGTTGAGCGCAACTGCTGGTCAGAGAGTACAACAGCGTTTTTATCCGAAGATGTGAAGTCCGCTAATTTACGTTGCAACTGGTCGCTATCAAGGCTAACTAGCTTTTGGGAACTTGGCTCAGGAGTTGGTTCAGGGATTGGCTCAGCCTGGCTACAACTACTCAGGGCAACGGCACCAATGCACAGCGCCATGGCCAGCAACAATCGAGAACCGTTAGAAGGAGCCACAAATTTTCCTATCTCAGATCAGTTAGAACAAGATGGTCGCGAACGTGTCGACCTGCTCAAAACCGATGCGCTGATAAGTCTTCATCGCGGGCACATTAAAGTCATTTACATAAAGGCTGGCAATGGGCGCAAATTGCAGCGCGTACTGGACGGTGGAGCTCATGTAAGCAGCTGCTAGGCCAAGTCCACGGTAGCGTGGATTGACCCAGACTCCCTGGATCTGGACCACTTCATCAGTGACCGTTCCCAAATCAGCTTTGAAAATCACGTCACCATGTTCATCGCAGTCAATGACTGTGTGGCCGTCTCGAATGAGTTGGCGTACTCGGCTGCGGTAGAAGCTTCCGCCATTTTCTAGCGGCGAATACCCAAGCTCTTCTTCAAACATGGCAGCGCTGGCGGGAAGTACCAGATCAAATTCGTGAATCTTTGCGGCTCGCAAGGGATTCTGCTCAATGCCATCAGGAAGTTGCGAAATCGTCATCAACGGCTGATTTTCCCGCACATCAAAGATAGGCTGCGGTCCTTCGCGCAGCACTTCGTGCATCGGAAGAACCGACGTGGCGGGCCCGAAAACCGAGGCAAAGCGCTGTCGAGAATCCAAGGCGTGGACTGCAAACTTTTGCGCCTGATCTTCGCTCATGGCGGTGGGCGCCACGTTGGCACCCACCCAACATGCAGCTGCCAAACCATCGTCACCGTCGACCCCAACAATATGGGCAAAGCCATCGGGGACGGCTGAACGGTGCATACTCACCTGAGAACGGGTGAAAATATTGGCGACGGGGTCGCGGTCGAGTAGCTCGATGAGGGCCGTCGTATCACGACGGCCCAGAGTCCGCGGCACCCTTGTGTCGTCTCGTCGGCTTTCTTTAGCTGACGGAGACCACGGGAGAACCCGAGGTAGGATTCTCGTCATCGTTCAGTCCCATTTCATCAGCCATACGGTTAGCTTCTTCGATCAGAGTCTCAACAATCTGGTCCTCTGGAACGGTCTTGATGACTTCGCCCCTGACGAAGATCTGGCCCTTGCCGTTGCCCGATGCCACACCAAGGTCAGCGTCGCGCGCCTCGCCTGGTCCGTTGACAACACAGCCCATAACGGCCACACGCAATGGAGCCTTCATTCCTTCAAGTCCCGCGGTGACCTGTTCAGCCAAGGTGTAAACGTCCACCTGGGCACGTCCACACGAAGGGCAGGAAACAATATCAAGCTTGCGAGGACGCAGGTTCAGCGATTCCAGAATCTGGTTGCCAACCTTGACTTCCTCAACTGGAGGAGCCGAGAGCGATACACGGATGGTGTCGCCGATGCCCTTTGAAAGCAGTGCGCCGAATGCCGTAGCGGACTTGATGGTGCCCTGGAATGCGGGACCAGCTTCAGTCACGCCCAAGTGCAGTGGCCAGTCACCACGTTCGGCTAGAAGTTCATAAGCACGAACCATGATGACTGGGTCATTGTGCTTTACCGAAATCTTGAAGTCGTGGAATCCATGCTCTTCGAAAAGCGAAGCTTCCCAGACAGCGGATTCGACCAATGCTTCTGGAGTCGCCTTGCCGTACTTCTGCAACAGGCGGCGATCCAGCGAACCGGCGTTGACGCCGATACGGATTGAGGTGCCGTGATCCTTGGCGGCCTGAGCGATTTCCTTGACCTGGTCATCGAACTGGCGAATGTTTCCTGGGTTCACTCGAACCGCACCGCAGCCAGCTTCAATGGCAGCAAAGACGTACTTCGGCTGGAAATGAATATCTGCAATGACCGGGATCTGCGACTTCATCGCAATGATCTTCAACGCGTCAGCGTCTTTGTCCGTAGGACAGGCGACACGCACGATGTCACAACCGGCGGCAGTCAGCTCTGCAATTTGCTGCAAGGTCGCGTTGATGTCGTGAGTCTTTGTGGTGGTCATCGACTGGACCGAAATCGGCGAATCGGAACCTACACCAACCGAGCCGACCTGGAACTGGCGAGTCTGACGACGTGGTGTGAGAACCGGCGGTGGGCCTGCCGGCATGCCTAGGCTGACCGAAGTCAATGGACGCCTCCGAGTAAATTGTGGATAAATCTCTTAGTCCAAGTATGTCACCGTATCGAGGTGAGCGGGTACTCATGCGAGAAAGGCCACGGGGTCACCGTGGCCTTTCTCGCAGTAATAGGCTGATTTTGCTGACTAGGTCCTAGTTGGCTTCAGCAATTTCTTTGATGCTGTTGAGCACGGCTGCAACCTGCTCAACAACCTCAGTGTCATCCTTCGGGTGCAGCTCAGCGAAGCGAACAACCGAGTTTGGAATTGCCAGCTTGACGTCTTCCAGGACGTTGGCGCCAGCGATGTTCAGTGCCTTGCGAGCTTCATCCTGAGCCCACACGCCGCCGTACTGGCCGAATGCGGTGCCAACAACAACGGTTGGCATGCCCGAAACTGCGCCTGCACCGAATGGGCGTGAAAGCCAGTCAATGGCGTTCTTCAGAACTGCTGGCATGGTGCCGTTGTACTCAGGGGTCACCAAGATCAACGCGTCAGCTTCGCCGGCTGCATCGCGCAGAACCTGTGCCGTTACTGGAACGGTACCTTCGACGTCAAGATCCTCATTGTAGAAAGGAATGTTTTCTAGGCCGCTGAATACCGAAACTTCGACGCCCTCTGGAGCGTGGTGAGCGGCAGCTTCTGCCAACTGAACGTTGGTCGAGCCGTTGCGGAGGGATCCAACGAGGGTGAGGACCTTTGTGGCCATGGGTGTGCTCCTAAAAGACAGAAATAGAAAAAGAAGCTGACGCTTCATCTATTTCCAACTATGAATGATGCCCATCCATTCCACGAAACAAGGTGACCGGGATCACTTCACTCTTTGACACATCAATCTCGCCCTGGCTTTTGCCGTAGTTGCTTAGTGACCGAGCGGTTGGATTTTGCATTCAGTCTGCGTCGCTGCGAACCGCGGGTTGGCTTGGTCGCCTTGCGGGTTGGAGCATCCGGCGCCAAGGCTTTCGAAACAAGCAGAGCAAGCTTGTCCATAGCAATCTGTCGATTACGCCATTGGGAACGTTCCTCGGAGGCACGAACTACCACGGCGCCAGAAACGAGCCGCGATGCCAATTTCTGCAGGAGCCGCTCACGTTGCCAGGGCGAAAGTACTCGCGAGGCGCCGATCACCCACGAAAGCTCAGCCCGAGAGTCGGAAGTATTAACGTGCTGGCCACCGGGACCCGAAGAACGGCTGAAATTCCACGAAAGCTCGGAGTCCGGTATGACTAGCGAATCGTTGACATGCAGATCCATCGTTGACTCCTCTCCCGGTCGGTCCCAGATGACTTCTCAATAGCTACTTAAATGCTGATGCCCTCGCCCTCCAGTTTCTGGAGCGCGAGGGCTTAGCCTACCAATAATTTAGGAAGCGAATTCCTGCAATAGCCCGATAACTGGATTCCACTCGGTGACGGTCGTCTTTGCAATCGCGCCGACCTTGGCAAAGGGGTCATTGGCAAGGAACTCATTCAAGCCCTCTTCGGACTCGGCAGCAAAGATCAACAACGCACCATCATTGACCGGAGTCGGACCCGAAACGAGAACTCGAACCGGTCCTTCAACAAGAAAATCGCACAGGTACTCACGGTGTGCCGGGCGGTGTTCGTTTCGTAGTTCATCGGAGTCTTGGGCGTACACGTATTCAACAGCATAAACAGTCATAACTACACCTTAATTCTTGTCGCCTAGAACAGTTGTATTGGCTTAAAAATATCTGCATATATTAAGAGGCCGCCCATAACCAGCATGGCTACTACGACAACGTAGGTCAGTGGCAGGAGCTTGACTGTGTCCACCGGCTTCACGTTTTTCAGTTTGAAGATCCGAGCAAAGAGCCGTTTGATGCCATCGTAAAGCGCGCCAACTACGTGACCACCGTCCAAGGGCAAGAGTGGAATGAGGTTGAATGCGAATAATGCAAGGTTCAGTCCCCCGACCAAGGACAGCAGGGTCGCGAACTTGTCCCCCACGGAAATGGAGTCTTCTGCACTGATTTCTCCGGCGATCCGACCGACGCCAATAATAGAGACCGGCCCATTCGGATCTCGCTCGCTACTACCAAAGGCAGCCTGAGCCACATCAACCATGCGCTGAGGCAAATGCAGGATTACGTCTCCGATGGTCAGAAGCTGATTACCAATCACTCCTGGCACCGAGCTCAATGGCTTTGTCATGTCCTTTTGTAAGGAACTCATTCCGACAAATCCAACCTTGGTCATGATGGTCTGGCCCTGATCATCTGTGAGCGCATAGCCGTTTTCATCGGTGGCAGGACGGTCAGTCAGATACGGCGTCATCGTGGTGGAGTGGCTACTGCCATCACGCTGGTAGTCCAACGTAATCGACTTTCCCGGGTTGTCTCTAATGACGTCGGTGAGCTCGTACCATTCGCCTTCTTTGACGGCATTGCCGTTGACGGCGGTAATGGTGTCACCAGGTCGGAGCCCCGCGGCATAGGCCGGCGCCTGCTCATCCTTATCGGTGCACTGCTTTTGATCCGCATCCTGCGCGGTGGAAATGCACTGGTAAACCTCGGAAACGGTGGTGCTGGGAGTTGCTTGGCCGAAGCTGGTGAGCACGATGGCAATGACCACAAAACCAATGATCAGGTTCATCAGTGGCCCACCAAGCATGATGATTACCCGCTTGTAGACCGGCAACTGGTAGAACAGGCGACCTTCGTCGCTGGGCAACACATTTTCATTCGCTTGTGAGCGAGCGTCGTCAACCATCTGGCCGAAAACCTTTTGGAACAGGTTCGGTTTTTTCTCCGGCTGCCCCTCAACTGTTTTGGCTCGTGGTGGGTACATGCCCACCATGGAAATATAGCCACCCAAAGGCAGGGCCTTGATCCCATACTGAGTCTCGCCACGTTTGAACGAGATCAGAGTTTTGCCGAAGCCAATCATGTACTGCGGTACACGCAGTTTGAAAAGTTTCGCAGGAACAAGGTGACCGATTTCGTGTAGCGCAATGGACAGGCCAACGGCCACGACCATAAAGAGGATGCCTCCTATGAACAGGATGACGCTCATGCTTTGGATCCCACGATCTTCGTTGCATGGGCACGGGCCCAACGGTCGGTTTCAAGAACGGTTTCAACGCTGAGCTCAGCGTTGATTGGCGTGTAGTTATCTAGGACGCACTCAATGGTCTCAACGATGTCGGTGAACTGAATTTGTCCTTCATGGAATGCATCAACGGCAACTTCGTTTGCTGCGTTGTAAACGGCCATGTGAGTTCCCGAGGCCGCGGCGGCTTGCTTAGCAAGTTTCACCGCGAAGAATACGTCTTCGTCCAGGGGCTCAAAGGTCCAGCTAGCCGCCTTGGAGAAATCGCATGGTGTGGCGGCCCCGGTAACGCGGTGTGGCCAGTTGATGCCCAGAGCAATAGGCAGGCGCATGTCTGGTGGCGAGGCTTGCGCAATCACCGATCCGTCAATGAACTCCACCATGGAGTGAATGATTGACTGGCGGTGTACCACTGGCTCGATTTTCTCCAGTGGAACATCAAAGAGCAGGTGAGCTTCGATGACTTCCAGCGCCTTATTGACCATGGTCGCCGAGTTAGTGGTCACCATGCGACCCATGTCCCAGGTGGGGTGAGCCAACGCCTGGGCCGGAGTCACGTCACGCAATTGGTCATAGGTGTAGCCAAAGAATGGTCCACCAGATGCGGTGACCAATAACTTTGCAACTTCGTCAGGAGTACCCGAACGCAAAGCTTGCGCCAGCGCCGAGTGCTCAGAATCAACTGGCGATATCTGGCCCGGGGCAGCAATTTGCTTGACTACTTGGCCACCGATAATCAGCGACTCTTTATTCGCCAGGGCCAGTAAGTGGCCAGCTTCCAAAGCCGCAATCGTTGGCGCTAAGCCGATAGCTCCAGTGATGCCGTTGAGCACCACGTCGGCTTCGTTGAACCCAGCAATGGTGGTCGCCGCACCTTCTCCGGCCACCAGTTCTGGTTCATAGCCGGTAACCGAAGCATCAGCAGCAGCCCGCTTGATCGCGGAGGCAAGATCATCGGTTGATTCCGACGCACAGCCGACAATTGCCGGGCGGAACTTCACCGCTTGCTGGGCTAGCAGATCCAAATTGTAGCCACCGGACAAGGCTGCCACAGAGAAGTTTTCTGGCGCCTTACTAATGACGTCTAGACCTTGAGTGCCGATGGAACCGGTAGAACCGATCAAGCTGACCCGGCGAGGATGCCCGGTTGGTACGAAAGTTTTTTGGGAGCTCACTCAACCATTATGGTTCGTTTAACTGTGAGCGCCCAAAGAGCGCCACACGTTGTGTTTAACGTGCAGCGCTCTGCCGGTCTAGGGACTACAGGCCCAGACTGCGAGCAATGAGCATTTGCTGTACTTGCGTGGTGCCTTCGCCGATCTCCAAAATCTTGGAATCGCGGTAGTGCCGTGCGACGAGGGATTCATTCATGAACCCGTATCCTCCAAAGATCTGGGTCGCATCGCGCGCGTTATCCATGGCAGCCTCGCTAGCAATAAGTTTGGCGTGAGCAGCTTCGATCTTGAAGTCTTTTCCGGCCAGCATCTTGGCTGCGGCCGCGTAGTAGGCCAGTCGCGCGGTGTGTGCTCGGGATGCCATCCGAGCAATCATGAACGAAATGCCTTGATTCTTGCCGATAGCGGTACCAAAGGTTGTTCGGGTCTTGGCGTATTTCACTGCCTCGTCCAAACATCCTTGCGCCGCCCCAGTAGCAAGGGCGGCAATAGCGATGCGCCCCTCATCCAGGATTTCCAAGAAGTAGGCATAGCCGCGTCCTCGTCCGCCCAAGAGGTTTTCTTCTGGGACACGTGCGTCATTGAAACTCAGTGGGTGGGTGTCGCTGGCGCGCCAACCAACTTTGTCGTAGGCCTTCTCTACAGTAAATCCTTCGGTTCCGGTGGGCACGATAATTGCAGAAATTTCTTTTCTACCTGTTGCCTCATCCACCCCGGTTACTGCCGTGGCCGTGACGTGAGAGGTGATCTCAGTTCCGGAGTTGGTAATAAATTCTTTGGCCCCGTTGATAACCCATTGACCATTTTCCAGTGATGCTTTGGTTAGCGCCGCCGAGGCGTCAGAGCCTGCGCCCGGTTCAGTGAGTCCGAACCCTGCAAGACGCTGTCCGGTGGCAAGTGGTTCAAGCCAACGTTGCTTCTGCTCTTTGTTGCCGAACCGATATATGGGCATAGCCCCTAAAGAGACTCCAGCCTCTAAAGTAATGGCCACCGATTGGTCAACCTTGCCCAGTTCTTCGAGTGCCAAAGCCAGATGGAAGTAATCTCCACCAGAGCCACCGAACTCTTCAGAAATCGGTAATCCAAAAAGCCCCATTTGTCCCATTTGTTTAACAACGTCATAAGGGAAAGCATGATTGGCGTCGTTTTCAGCGCTCTGTGGAGCAACGACTTCTTGGGCAAATTCGCGGACCATGTCTACCAGGTCTTGGTACTGGTCATCGAGTTCGAGGTTGATCATCAGACTCTCTCTTCGTTGAGGAACTAACGCACGCGATACGCAGAATGTTTGACGAGCCCAGTGATGATCGTTTGTTGCGATCAGCGAGCATATGTCTTGGAAGCACACTGCGCGACGCGTATGGTTAATACTTGTTAACTGATTGCCGCCTACTGGTCGGTAAACAGCTTCATTTTTGACAGTAGTGGCACGCGTCACACTTGTCCAGAGTTCGGCGTAGCAGTCGTAAGGAGATGATGGTGATGGCGAGCAGATATCAAGCCCTCAATGAACCAACTGACCGCGAACGCGCCAAGGCCGAGCGACGAGAAGCCCTACTGCGCGAAGCCACCAGACTGTTTGCCCAGCACGGTTACGCAGGAGTCTCTCTAGAAGATCTCGGTGCTGCCTGCGGGATCTCAGGCCCGGCGGTTTACCGTCATTTCGCGGGAAAACAAGCCGTATTAATTGCGCTCTTGGTAGACATGTCAAAGGACATCTACGACGGCGGACAAAAGGCCTGCGAAGCTGGCGGCACAGCCTTGGAAGTGCTCTCCCGCCTAGTTGATTTCCACACCGATTTTTCGCTGTCTCGCCCGGACATTCTTCAGGTTCAAGACCGCGATCTGAAATCCTTGCCCGCGGCGGAATTAGCCTTGGTGCGCAAGCTCCAAAACTCGTATATCGCGTTATGGACCAATGAACTTGCCAAGCTGCATCCGACTGGTTCCAAGCAATCTCACCGCTTCCGGGCCCATGCCGTATTTGGACTGTTAAACTCGACAGCCCACTCAGCTCACTCTCCGAGAACTAAAAAGTCTGGTCTTAAGCCACTTTTGTCTAATATGGCTCTCGCTGCGCTCACATCCCCGGTAGTGTAGTTCCCAAGCCAATGTTCCGCAGCGTTCCGAAAACGGCATGCTGACCTACCCGATTGAAAGGCCTTTATCGTGCAGCTACGTGAAGTCCGCCCTTCCGACTTGGACGCATTCTTTGCTCACCAGCAAGAACCCGAGGCGAACCTCATGGCCGCTTATCAGGCGCGTAATCCAGCCGACCGCGCGGTATTCGACCACCACTGGAACTCGATCTTGAATGATCCAAGTGTTCTAGTACGCACCATTGAAGACGACGGTGACGTCGTCGGGTCAATCTTGGTATTTGACGGCGAAACTCCAGAAATCAATTTCTGGACTTCCACTAAGTACTGGGGCAAGGGAATCACCACCAGCGCGGTGGATGCCTTCCTCGCTGAGTACACCAAGCGTCCACTGACCGCACACGTGGTTCAGGACAATCTGGGATCCATCAAGGTACTTGAGCGCCGCGGCTTTAAGACCGTTGGCACTGAGCAGATCTTCTCGAACGCTCGTGCCGAGGTTGTCACCGAAAACGTTATGCAGCTGGACTAAAACTACAGTCCAAAAATAGCCGTTTAATAGATGAGGAGCTGGCCCACTAGGGCCAGCTCCTCATCTATTCACCATCAATCAGAACCGAGGATCGTAGTCCCCTTTGCCTCGGTCTATATCTTTGCGTGCCTTGCACAACGCTCTTGATGTGGGCGGGTCACGGTCTTCTAAGGCATCCGCCCTTTTATCCAAGCCTCTGAAGGCGCCGATGATAAATGGACACGCACAGCGCCGTTAGCGTTGCGTCGGACCTTCGGTACTCGAATACCACTCAAGGAGCCAGATGTTCTCCGGCTCCTTGAGTGGTTTTTCTGGTACTACCTATCGTGCGTTGTTCAGCAAACGCCACGCTTCGCGACGTTCTGCCTGAGCATGCGGATCAGGCACAGGCGCGGCAGCCAAGAGGCGCTTGGTGTAGTCGTGAGTTGGCGAGTGCAGCACGGTGTTGACCATGCCTTGTTCCACGGCCTTACCGGACTGCATAACAACTACCGCGTCGGCAAGCATGTCCACCACGGCCAAGTCGTGGCTGACAAAGAGGCAAGCGAAGTTGAAGTCGCGCTGCAAGTCCTGAAGCATTTCGAGTACCAGGGCCTGAACGGAAACGTCCAGTGCACTGGTTGGCTCATCAGCGATCAGCAGTTCAGGATTCAGAGTCAGCGCGCGAGCAATACATATACGCTGACGCTGTCCACCGGAGAGCTCATGAGGGTAACGGTTGATCACGTTGCGTGGAAGCTTTACCGCATCGAGTAGTTCCTGCGCTCGCTTAATACGAGAAGCTTTGGTGCCTACCTTGTGAACTACCATCGGCTCGGTGATGCAATCGCCAATTGGGAAACGAGGGTTCAGCGAGGCAGCCGGATCCTGGAAGATCACACCGATCGATTTGCGAACCGCACGAGCTTCCTTTGGTGAAAGCTTCGGAAGGTTGTGCCCCTTGACCGACAGGGTTCCTTCGGCCACTGGTAGCAAACCGAGCACTGCCTTAGCGATGGTCGACTTACCTGATCCGGACTCCCCCACAATGCCCAAGACTTCGCCCTTGGCAATATCAAAGCTCACGTTTTCCACGGCACGGAAAATAGTTCCACGCATGTCATATTCGAGAACAAGATCTTTGGCTTCCAATACCAGTTCACGACCCGGAGGAGCCGTAGCGGTACTGTGTGGAGCATGCTCAGCGATATCAATCGGAGCCGACAGTCGCGGCACTGCCGCCAGCAAACGCTGCGTATACTCATGCTGCGGATGTAGCAAAACTTGATCAACTGAACCGGTCTCAACCAAGTTTCCTTGAAACATCACGGCGACTTCATCAGCCATATCTGCCACCACACCCATGTTGTGGGTAATGAGCAAGATACCGGTATTCAGACGGTCCTTGAGTTCGCGTAGCAGATCCAAGATTTCGGCCTGCACGGTTACGTCCAGTGCGGTGGTTGGCTCATCCGCGATGATCACCTTCGGATCACAAGAGATGGCCATGGCGATCACGATGCGCTGGCGCTGTCCACCGGAGAACTGGTGTGGGTATTGCTTGACGCGCTTTTCAGGTTCAGGAATGCCGACCAAACGCAGCAGCTCAATGGCTCTGTCGGTTGCTTCCTTGCCATAGGCAATGTCGTGCAGTTCCAGTGCTTCGGTGAGCTGGCGTTCAATGGTGAGCACCGGGTTCAGCGCCGTCATTGGTTCCTGGAATACCATGGCGATGTCGGTGGCCCGCATCTTGCGGAGCTTGCTTTCTTCTAAGCCGACCACATTGACGGTACCGACCTTGGCCGAACCTTCAACGATTGCGTTACTAGGTAGCAAACCCATCGCAGCCGTTGAGGTAACCGACTTACCAGAACCAGATTCACCGACTAATGCGACGACCCGTCCTGGACGAACCGTCAGCGACAATCCCTTAACTGCATGAACGTCTGATCCGGAGGTCTCAAAGGTGACGTTGAGGTCTTTAAAACTCAGTGCGTATCCGCTTGAGTCCTGTTCGTTTATTGGCGCTGCATGGCTCATGGCTTGTCCTTGCGGGTTGGCATAGCAAATAGTCCGGCACGGCGACGGCGTTTCTTACCGGTTTGGCGTGGGTCAAAAGCATCTCGCATTCCGTCCCCGAGGAAGTTGACGGCTAGTGCGATCACCACGATGATCATGCCAGGCCACCAGAACAGCCATGGACGGGTCACGAAGGCATTTTGGTACTGGCTAATGAGCAGTCCAAGTGACGACTCCGGTGGCTGTACGCCAAACCCAAGGAAGGACAGCGACGATTCGAGCAAAATGGCGCCAGCGATGGCGAAGGTCGCGTTCACAACGATCACACCGACGGTGTTTGGTAGCAAGTGTTTTGCGATCACGCGGCTGGTTTTTGAGCCCATGGCTTGTGCCGCCGCGACGTATTCGCGTTCGCGAAGGCTGAGGATCTCACCACGAACAAGTCGAGCGAGTCCGGTCCAAGTGACCAAGCCCAGTACGAGCGCTAGGGTGATGATCGACCCTGAGCCGTGGCCTGCCATTTGGCCCAAAACAGCGGCCAGAACCAACAGTGGAATCACGATGAAGAGGTCGGTGATGCGCATAAGCACTTCATCAACCCACCCGCGGAAGTATCCGGCCACAGCTCCGATAACTGCGCCAAGGAAAGTGGCAACGAGCCCGACCACAAGGCCGATAATGATTGATTTCTGGGTGCCGTTCATGACCAAAGCAAAATAGTCTTTGCCGACCGAGTCCTGGCCGAAAGGATGATCGCCAATCCGAATTCCCGAACCGCCCAGCCATGTTGGCAATAGCGACAATGATGGCTTACCGCCATTGATCACGGAACCAGCATCTAGGTAGCTCTGTTTCCACCAGCCGGGAATCGGGCCGATACCAATGGAGGTAAAGGCGATTACGGTGATTAGCACCAGCGTCACTGCGGAGATCATGGCTGGCTTATGTTTGAGGAATCGCTCAAAAATGATCCGCGATTGGCTCTTCGATTGTTCGGTCGAAGCAGCAAGCTTCGCGTCCTCCACCTCAGCAATTGAGGTGAGGTTCTCTGGAGTCTTGTCGTTTATATTACTCATCGGTAGTCCTTATTTCCTTAGACCCGGATCCGCGGATCAAGCAGCGCGTAAACTATGTCGGCGAGCAGATTGAAGAGGACCGCAGCGGTACCCGTAACTAGGAAGAATGCCATCACTGGTGCAGGGTCGACGGCGTGTAGGCCGGTGCTGAACATATCGCCCATTCCCTTCCAGCCAAAGACCGTCTCGGTAACTACCGCACCACCAATGAGGCCTGCAAAGTCGAAGGCCGCGATAGTGGCAATCGGGATCAGTGCGTTGCGGAATGCGTGGCGGAAAATTACGGTTCGTTCGCTCAATCCCTTGGAACGCGCGGTACGGATGTAATCCTGCTGCTGTACTTCAAGCATCGACGAACGGGTGTACCTGGAATAACTTGCCAATGAAATGATCGCTAGCACGATCGTTGGCAACAAAAGCTGAGTTGCATTGTCTAGGAAGGAATCCCAGTACCCGCCGCCAAGGTTGGCCGTGGAAGATCCGATAGTTCCGATCGGACGTCCTTTCAGCTCAAGGAATCCAGGCCATGCGCGGAAGATATGATCCACGACGGTAAGGGCAGCGCCGACAAAACCAACCAGCATGGATACGCCGGCAGCAGTTTTGGAAAGGCGTCCACCCATGAACTTGCCGATTACTCCCGGGACAGCCACGGCCAGAATCGCGCCAATAATCAAGATCCAGGTATTCGCATCTTTGAGTAGCCAGAAGGTTGCGTAGTACAGAGCTGCTACGAGAGCAACGGTGACCAAAGCCGGGTAAAGAATTTTCTTCTCTTTTAGACCACCGGTCATTGCGGTTGCAGAGAGCGCAAGAAGCAGGGTGAGGATCACAATGATCGCTGGACCCATTTGCGGATAGCGGTAGAAGTTCAACCAAACACTGTATTGCAGGAGCAATGGAACGAAGATGGCGGTGATTAGAAAAGTTACTCCGCGCCGTTTGAGCGAACCGGCCAAGAGCATCTGCAAGATCAAGCCAACAACGACACCAATGAGGATACTTCTACCCAAAGATATTTCAGGGTTTTCCAACCAGTTGTTGTAGCCAATTGCCATGTACTCCTTGAGCAGAACGGCAGCCCAGAATACTGGCAAAGAGAAGAATAGGAAGGTCAAGAACGTGATGATGTAGTCAAGTCCAGAGTACTGACGAACGGCCGTAATCACGCCGATCGCGATACCAAGAATCGCAGCGATGAATGTCGCCAAAAGTACCAAGCGCAAAGTCGAAGATGCTGCATTGGCCAAAAGCCCGCTGACTTCAACGCCGTTGATATTTCTGCCTAGATCGCACGAGCCGACAACGCATTTGCCGACCCCTCCTAACCAGGAAATGTACCTCAGGTACCAAGGCTGATCAAGGTTCAAATAATCGGAGCGCTGTTGCATCAGGTATTCGCGATTTTCTGCGTTGCTCTCACGCAGGTCGGCCAACGGATCGCCGGCGTTGATTACCAGCACGTAGAGCAACAGGGAAGCTCCGAACAGCACGCCTACGGCGGAACCTAATCTCTTGAGAATGAACTTCAACACGGTTCTAATGTCCTCTTTCTATTCACCTATTTGCGTTGACGCCATCCGGTGCTGATGGTTGACGCACCGCGGGGCCCGATATCGATCGGACCCCGCGGGCGCTCACAGTTGGTGTTTGCTGTTGGTATGCCGTTGCGGCTTACTCAGCGCGGGACCACTGTTCAGCGTTCCAAACAATGCCACCCTGCGTGGCTGTGTGTCGGACGTTCTGGACATCTGAACCCGAAGCGCTCAGGCCAGGGTGGGCGAATACTGGGATTCCGTAGAGGTCATCCCACAACAGCTTTTCAATCTTCTTGGTCTGTTCAGCGTGAACTGCAGGGTCCAAGGAGGTTGCAAGCGTGGTCCAAGCTTTATCCACCTCTGGGTTTGAGTACTTGCCGTAGTTCTGTGGCTTGCCCGTTGCGTAGATGTTCTGACCGGAAGTAATCTGGCCCGAACCAGCCCAAGCGAACAGTGCTACTTCGTAGTCACCGCGTTCCTGGGTTCCGCCTGGTGCGAAGAATTTAGCATCGCCTGCATCTTCGACCTTGAATCCAGCCTTGTCACAGGAAGACTTGATCGCTGCGACCTCGTTGGTGCGGCGTTCGTTAGGGGCCGAGTAACCGATGCGAATCTTGGTTCCTACAGCGTCCTCAGATTCCAAGATCTTCTTGGCGCCTTCAATGTCTACCTGGTCATAACGGCCATCGTAAGCAGCGTCCACAGTCTCTTGGTAGTTTTCCTGGAATGGGAAGACTTCGCGTGCATTCATGACCTGAGCCTCTGGGTTCAGCGGCTTGATCAAGTTGTCAACGATTTCCTGACGAGGAACGCACATTGCGAATGCCTTACGCAGTTCCAAGTTGGTCATTTCATTGCCCTTGGCAAAGTTGAAGTCCAAGTGCTCCCAAGTTAGAGTGTCACCCTTTTGGATGTTGACTGCACTGCCCAGTCCCTCCAACTGCGCCAAGGTATCTACCGTTGGCTGAGGAGCGATGACGTCAACATCTTTGTTCTGCAGAGCCTGGACCATGCCGGTGTCTGCCAAGAAGCGGAAGGTCAGGTTCTTGGTGGCTGCCGGGGTACCGTAGTAGTTCTCATTGGCAGTCAAGGTGACCGACTCGCCGGCCTTCCAAGAGCCCAACTTGTATGGACCGGATACTGGCATATCTGCCTCATCAGGCAATGTGCCTGGCTTGGTCATCCAGCCTTCGTTCCAGAACTTGGCTGCTTTCTCAAGTTTCTTGGAATCGCCGTCACGCACAGCCTTCACGAATTCTTCGGTGCTCAGGCCACCCTTCTTGGCAACGACGTGAGCTGGGTGCATCAGCCAGGTCTGAATCTGCCAGTCCGGATCTGGGTTCTTGAAGGTTACGGTGAATTCCTTGCTGTCCGCGGCCCCTTCAGGACCCTTAGGAACAGTGTCACCGAGGTCGGTCGAAACCGAGGAGAAGAGTGGCTTGTCCTTTGAACCGGTGTTGAGGTTCAGGTTCTGCATCGCCCAAGCCATCACTGCGTCAGCAGTGGTGATCGGAGTGCCATCGGACCACTTCGCGTTGTCATTGATGGTGTACTTGATGGTCAGTGGATCATCGCTGACCTTCTCGTAGGAGCCGAGGTCGGTGTTTGGGTAGACCTTGCCGTCAGTACCCATGTAGTAGAAACCAGCGAACAAACGGTCAGTGATGCCCGAGTTGTAGGTGGAGTAAGTCTGCGGGGTGTAGCCGTTGTAGCTAATGAATTCAGGAGCGCCAATAGTGGTCTTGATTTCATCATCTTTGGTGGTGACGTCACCCAAGTCCGCGAGGCCCGAGTTCTCGGCCTCGACTCCACCATTCGAGCCAGGACTCTTGCTGGCATCGCTAGTAGCGTCGCCGCCGCCTGGTGCACAAGCCGACAGTGCTAGGGCTAGAGCAGCGCCTACTGCTACTGCTTTCGAAACGCGTTGAATCCGCATTTCGCCTCCTTGAATTCGTGATGATACGAGTTGTGAATCGGTGCGATTCGTTGTGGACCAAATCACATGATCAATCCATTGAGCAATACACTAACCTGAATTTTCTGGCTTGGATAGAGAAAGATTCGCTTCACATCTCCCCCGACGCCACGTTCCTGCGACCGATTCGCAACGCGCTTGTTACGCATCAGTACAAGCGACCTACGCCACATCCGCGAGATTTCAAGGGTTTCTTTCACATTGAGAAAAACCAATCAGAACAACCGTGTTACCAGTATGTTTCACGGATGGTTTTATAACAGTTTTGCAACGTTTGCTTCAGGTTGAAAAAATCTGAAATATTCGTTGAATATGACGAAGTGTGGTCCTTTGGTTAAGCCAGAAGGGCCGTTGAAACCTTTCGGTTTCAACGGCCCTTCTGGCTGCAGGTGACGCTAATTAGATCAGCGATGCACCTGGAATAGCACCCAACAGGTTGCGGGTGTACTGGCTTTTAGGAGCGGCGAAGATCTGGTCGGCAGTTCCCTGCTCAACGATCTTTCCTCGTTCCATAACGCAAACGTTGTCGGCAATCTGACGGACGACAGCCAAGTCGTGGGTAATGAACAAGTAGGTCAATCCCATTTCTCGCTGCAGCTCATCAAGAAGGTCCAGAACCTGCGCCTGAACCAGAACGTCCAACGCAGACACTGCCTCATCACAAACGATCATCTCTGGCTGCAAAGCCAGTGCGCGGGCGATAGCAATACGCTGTCGCTGACCGCCGGAGAGTTCATTCGGGAATCGGTGCATGGTCGAAGCCGGCATCGAGACCTGATCAAGCAGTTCTTCAACCTTCTTCTGTCGAGACGCCGCATTGCCGATTCCGTGGATTCGCAATGGCTCTTCGATGGTTCGGAAGATCGAGTACATCGGGTCCAAAGATCCGTAAGGATCCTGGAAGATCGGCTGTACACGGCGGCGGTACTTGAACAATTTCTTCTCGCTCAAGTTACCAATCTGCTCACCATCAAAGGTGATCTCACCGCTGGTCTTATCGAGCAAGTTGAGCACCATTTGCGCAATCGTGGACTTGCCCGAACCGGACTCGCCCACCACGGCAGTTGTGGTGCCCTTGGGGATTTCGAAGGAAACGTTGTCCACCGCGGTGAACTTTTCCTTGCGCCCGAAGCCCTTGCGGATGTCGAAGACCTTGGTCAGGTTGCTGATCTTCAGCAGCGGTTCAGCCTTACCCGGCACAATCTCGTCAACGATAGCTTCGTGCTTGTCGCCACGCTGTGCGGACAAGGAAGGAGCTGAGCTGATAAGACGCTTTGTGTAAGGGTGCTGTGGGTTGCGCAGGATGTCCAAGGCAGGGCCGTACTCAACGACCTGACCCTTGTACATCACGACAACTTTTTCAGCACGCTCAGCGGCCAAACCAAGATCGTGAGTGATCAGCAGAACCGCGGTGCCCAGTTCACTGGTCATCGTGTCTAGGTGATCCAAGATCTGCTGTTGAACGGTCACGTCCAGCGCACTGGTTGGCTCATCAGCAATCAGCAAACGTGGGCGGCAAGCCAGCCCGATAGCAATCAGCGCACGCTGGCGCATACCACCTGAGAATTCGTGAGGATACTGTCCTGCACGAGCCTCTGGGTTAGGTAACCCAGCATCAGCCAGGATCTGGGTTACACGCTGCTTGGGGTTATCCCCCGCCAGACCGTTGGCCTTCAGCGTTTCCTTGACCTGGAAACCAATTTTCCACACAGGGTTCAGGTTGGACATTGGATCCTGTGGAACCATGCCAATGTGATTTCCGCGCAGTTCAACAAATCGCTTTTCACTGGCATGCGAAATGTCTTCGCCGTCAAAGAGAATCTGACCCGAGGAGACAGAACCATTGCCGGCCAATAGACCGATGGCAGCAAGTGCTGAAGTGGATTTACCGGAACCGGATTCGCCCACGATGGCCACGGTCTCGCCTGGCATCACCGTGAAGTTTGCATCGCGTACCGCGTGTACTGGTCCATCAGGGGTGGAGAAGGTAATCGCCAAGTCCTTGATTTCCAGCAACGGCTTAGGTGTTGCAGTTTCAGTCATAGTCTAGGCTCCCTTCCGGGCCTTGGGATCCAGTGCGTCACGCACTGCGTCACCGAGCATGATGAAGCTCAAAACTGTCACGGAAAGGAACAGTGCTGGCCACATCAACATCATTGGGTTGCTACGAAGTTGCTGCTGTGCCAGGGAAATGTCGTTACCCCAGCTCATTACTTCGCCCGGCAAACCGACACCCAAGAAGGACAGCGTCGCTTCAGCCACGATGTACACACCCAAGTTCACGGTGGCGACAACAATAATTGGAGCCAGCGAGTTCGGCAGCACGTGCTTGACCAACGACTTAAACCTCGACAGGCCAAGTGCGCGTGAAGCTTTCACATAGTCAGCATCTCGCGCTTCGATAACTGCACCACGAGTGATTCGAGCCAGCTGTGGCCAACCGAAGATTGCTAGCGTAACGATAACCGTCCACACACTGCGATGTTCGCGGAATGCAGGAAGCTGCATAACGATGATTGCACCAAGGATCAGTGGCAGAGCGAAGAAGATATCGCCCAGACGAGCCAAGATGGCGTCGATCCATCCACCGTAGAATCCGGCAAGGGCACCGAGTGCACCGCCGACGATGACAACGATGAGTGTGGTGAAGACACCAACAAGCAGCGAAGCACGCGTTCCGTAAATAACTCGCGCGTAAACGTCACAACCCTGCAGGTTGAAGCCCATGAAGTGGCCCGGACGCCCAGGCTCATTGGAGTTTTCAAGCTGACAAGCGTTTTGACCGTTGGGGTCAATCGAGGTGAACAAGTGCGGGAATGCCGCGACCACAATGACTGCAAGGATCAGGATCGCTGAAATGATAAACAGCGGTTGCTTGCGCAATGAACGCCAAGCTTCGGCCCACATGGACAGCGGCTTGCCGGTTTCCTTTACCGAGTCAACTGCCTGTAACGGAGTTTCCTCTAGCGGAGCAACAAAGTGCTCGATCTTGTACTTAGAAACCTTGCCGGCGCGAGGCGTGCTAATTTGCAGGCCGTCTTCCGGATTAAAGTTTTGGTTCTCAGGCATAACGGATCCTTGGGTCAAGCAGTGCGTAAAGCATATCCACAACCAGGTTGGCGACGACAAAGACGATCACCAAAACACCGACGACCGCAACGACGGTCGGCGTTTCACCCTTTTGGATTGCTTGGTAGAGCAAGTGTCCAACACCGGGGACATTAAAGATGCCCTCGGTGACAATCGCGCCACCCATCAGTGAACCCAAGTCGGCTCCCAAGAAGGTAACCACTGGGATCAACGAGTTACGCAGGATGTGTACTGTAATAACGCGTCGACGGCTCAAGCCCTTGGCGGTTGCGGTACGTACGAAGTCGGCGCTCTTGTTCTCGATTACCGAGGTACGAGTCAATCGAACTACGTAGGCTAGCGATACCAGGCCGAGCACTAGTGCTGGGAGGAATAGCTCTCCCCATGTCGCGGCACCGGAAACCGTTGGTTTTACCAAATCAAGTTTCACGCCGACAACAAACTGAAGCACGAAGCCCAAAACGAAGGTTGGCACAGCGATCACGATCAGTGAGGCAACCAAGATGGTCGAGTCGAACCACTTGCCTTTACGCATACCTGCGATAACACCGAAAATGATGCCGAAGACGCTTTCAATCAGCAGGGCAAGAATTGCCAGGCGTGCGGTCACAGGGAAAGCACGGCCCAAGAGGGCGGAAACTTCCTGGCCTGAGAACGAGGTTCCGAGGTCGAAGGTCACCAAATTCTTCAAGTACAACCCGTACTGAACCCAGAAAGGCTTGTCCAAGTTGTACTGGGCTTCCAGCGCAGCGCGAGTCGCATCAGACATCGGCTTGCCACCGGATAGTGCATCAATCGGGTTGCCAGGTGTGGCAAATACCAAGAAGTACACGAGCAAGGTTGCTCCGATGAAGACCGGAATCAGCTGCGCGATTCTTTTCAGCATGAAACTTAACATGCGTGCATCTCACCTCGAGATGCCGGAGGGCACTTGGCCATTATTTCCCTCTTTCCGTCGCTAATTAGCGCGACGTTTATTTTTGGGAGGCAGATCAACACGCCAAAGGGAGACCCATGAATATCCGGGTCTCCCTTGACATGCATTTCAGCGAATTTCAGACTTGACCAGTCCGAAAGCTGAAATTACTTACTTACCAGTGATTTCGTTGTAGATTGGAACACCGTTCCAACCGAACTCAACGTTGGAAACATTAGTGCTCCATCCACCCTGAACTGCTTGGTACCACAGTGGGATGACAGGCATATCCTTGAACAGGATTTCCTGGGACTCGTTGAAGATCTTTGCACCCTCAGCTGGGTCAGTCGCCGCCAAGCCCTCAGAGAGCTTCTCGTCGAATTCCTTGCTGGAGTACTTGCCATCGTTCGAGCCTGCATCGGTACCAAATAGTGGGCCGAGGAAGTTGTAGAGCGATGGGTAGTCGGCCTGCCAGCCGGTGCGGAAGCTACCGGACATGTCGTAGGTCGTTACCTTGGCGCGCAGTTCCTTGAAGGAGCTGAAGGACTGGGCGGTTGCCTTGATACCAAGGTTGTTCTTGAGCTGGTTGACTACAGCTTCAACAAATTCCTTGTTACCGGCACCGTCAACGTTGTAGCCAACGCTGAATTCCTTGTCTGCATCCCACTTGCTGATCTTGTCGGCTTCAGCCCAAAGCTTCTTGGCTTCGTCACCGTTGAATTCCAGCACGTCGCTGCCTGGCAGATCATCGCTGTAGCCTTCAAGCACAGGCGCGGTGAAGTCCTTAGCGATGGACTTGCCACCCTGGTAGACCTTGTCGATGATCAGCTGACGGTCAATTGCCTTGGAGATCGCGGCACGACGCAGCTTACCTTCTTCATCTTCCTTGAAGTGATCAAGGTAGCTTGGGATGGTGATGGTTGCGTTACCTGCGTATGGCGAGTTGACTGAGTTTTCACCCAGGTCATCCTGGTAGGAAGCGAGCTGTCCTGGAGGAATCTGATCCAGTACGTCCAAGTTGTTGGACTGCAGATCCGAGTAGGCCGAGTCAGTGGACTGGTAGACCTTGAAATCAATGCCACCGTTTGCAGCCTTGCGAGGACCGTCATACTTCTCGTTGATGTCCATCTTCAGGTTGACGTCGTGGTTCCATTCGGTCAGCTTGTATGGACCGTTGCCGACTGGCTTTTCGCCGAAGGCCTTTGGATCCTTGAATGCTGCTTCTGGCAACGGCATGAAGGCGGTGTAGCCCAGACGCAGTGGGAAGTCAGATTCAGGCTGGGAAAGCTTGACGGTGAAGGTAGTGTCATCAACTACCTTCAGACCTTCCATCTTGTCTTCCTTGGACTTCTCAGCACTTACCTTGTCGTAGCCCTTGATGGACTCGAAGAAGTAGGAGTTCAGCTGAGCGTTCTTGGCTGCGGCACCGAAGTTCCAAGCATCCACGAACGAAGCAGCAGTTACTGGAGAGCCGTCAGAGAAGGTCTGGCCAGACTTGATCTTGATGGTGTAGTTCTGGGAGTCCTTGGACTCAATGGACTCAGCGAGTTCATTGACAGGGGCACCCTTTGCGTCATAGCTGACCAAGCCCGTGAAGAGCAGGTCCATGACACGACCGCCACCAACTTCGTTGGTATTGGCAGGTAGAAGACCGTTCTGCGGCTCTGTGGTGTTAGCGGTGACGACGTATGAACCGTCCCCATCACCGCTGGCGGTGTCACTTGAACCGCCTCCACAAGCCGACAGGGTCAGTGCCAAGGCTGCTGAAAGAACGACAGCCTTAGATGCGTGCGAGTATCGCATCCTATTTCTCCTCAACATAAGGTTGCTGCTTCTGCATTTCGCAGAGCCGTGCGCGCAAGCGTGAGCTGTAGCACGTAGTGAATGAGATTACATCAAAAATTGCGAAACAACCAATGAATATTCATGAAAGCAATGCTTGAAATCGGTTTAGTCATTCCGTCAAAGATATTCTGTCCGGGTCAACATAACTTGAATGTCAAATAAAAATGTTCATCATTCCGGGGTCATGTAAAACTGATCCGACACCTGCGAGGAACTCGCTTGCTTCCTTGCCGTCAACCACCCTGTGATCAAAGGACAAAGCCAAAGTCATGGTATGGCGAAGCGCTACTTCGTCTTGGTATTCCCAAGGCCGACGCTTCACTTGGCCTAATGCCAAAATTCCAGCCTGCCCTGGGGGAAGAATTGGTGTTCCAGCGTCAACGCCGAACACTCCAACGTTGGTAATGGAGAAGGTGCCACCAGAAAGTTGAGCCGGAGACAATGTTCCGGACCGACCTTGATCGATGAGCTCACTCAGCCCGGTAGCCAATTGAACCAGCGGCATCGCCTGAGCCTCCTTGATTACCGGCACCAACAGGCCGCGGTCACTGGCGACAGCCATGCCAAGATTTACCGATCCGAATTCAACGATTTCATCAGCTTGTTCGTCCCACGTTGAGTTCAATGCCCGATAGGTCCCTAGCAAGCGAGTGACAACCAAGGCAGTGAGCGTAGTGATGTTGAGTTTGACGTCTTTCGTCAACCGGTGGGCCCGCATATGTTCAACCAAAGCCAACGATTCGGTGACATCAATGGTCAGGAACTCCGTGGCATGCGGAGCAGTGAAGGCAGAACTCACCATGGCCTTAGCGGTAGCTCTACGCACTGCGGTGATTTTTACGTGCCTATCCCCCGCGTGCGCGTCCACCTTCGGTTGAGCAACCGAAGAATCACTGACCGAGCCAGAAGCATCAATGGCCTGTTGAACATCACGCCGAAGCACCAGCCCATCTTCGCCGCTTCCAGCAAGCACCGAAATATCGACCCCGTGATCACGGGCAAGCTTTCGCACCGGGGGTGTACAACGAGTAACGGTGCGCTGATTACTCCCATGATCCACCACAACAGAAGTTGCCTGCCGAGAGTTACGGGTTTTGCGTTGCGGTCGAGCACCGGTAGCAGCGGGGGCACCATAACCCACAAGAGTCGGGGTGCGTTCGGCTCCGGAAGCATCTTGTGGTGATTGTTGTTGCGGTGAATCCTTAGCTGGTGCTTCGTCGCCAAAAGTCACTAGCGGGCCACCGACTTGAACAACTTCTCCTTGGGACGCATGAATCTGTTGGACCACTCCGGCAAACGGTGAAGGCAACTCCACCACTGCTTTAGCGGTTTCCACCTCGGCAATGACCTGATTTAGGCTCACTTGCTCGCCGACCTTGATCTTCCAGTTCAAGACCTCGGATTCAGTCAGACCCTCTCCCAGATCTGGCAGTTTAAAAGTTTGATTGCTCATCACTGGGCAGCTCCTTCGGTGGCTTCGTGGTGGGCCATGACCGCATCTACCGCGTGTAGCACTCGGTCTAGATCCGGCAAATGATGGCTCTCTAGTCGCGAGGGTGGATAGGGAACGTCAAATCCGGTCACACGCAAGGGCGCGTGCTCCAAGTAATCAAAACAACGCTCGGTGATCTCGGCACAAATCTCGGCACCCAACCCCGCGGTCCGACTGGCCTCGTGAACCACAACCAGCTTTCCGGTGCGCTGGACCGACTGAGCGATGGTGTCGAAATCCAACGGATCTAAACTGCGCAGATCAATGACTTCTAGGCTGGTACCTTCGTCCTCGGCCGCTAGGGCAGCATCGATCAAGGTATAGGTGGTTGGCCCATAGCCGACCATCGTCACGTCATTTCCTTCTCGAACCACTCTTGCCTTAGGTGAAGAATCCGGCTCTGGCTCAATGAGTTCAGCGTCAGACTTTTCGTGATAGCGGCGTTTAGGTTCAAAGAAGATCACCGGGTCATCGCAAGTGATGGCCTGGCGTAGCATTGTGTAGGCATCCTCCACACTGGAAGGTGCAAATACTCGCAGTCCCGCGGTGTGAGCAAAGTACGCTTCCGGTGATTCCGAGTGGTGCTCCGGAGATCCGATGCCACCACCGTAAGGAATACGGACAGTGACCGGCATTTTCACCCGTCCGCGTGAACGGTAATGCAGCTTAGCCAGCTGCGAAACCAACTGGTCAAAAGCCGGGTAAGTGAAGCCATCAAATTGGATCTCCACCACCGGGCGGTAGCCACGGTAGGCCAGACCAATGGCAGTTCCGACAATTCCTGATTCGGCCAGCGGAGTGTCGACCACTCGGTGCTCACCAAATTCGGACTTTAGCCCATCGGTGACACGAAAAACGCCCCCCAAGGTTCCGATGTCTTCACCGAGCAAGATAACTTTTTCATCTTCGCTGAGCGCATCGTGTAGCGACTTATTTAGCGCTTTGAGCATAGTTGTTGCCATGATTATTCACCACCTGAAAAGTCACCAAGATAATCCAAATATTCTTTAGCTGCCCGCTGCGTCGGTTCATGCTTCTCTGCATAAACATTGGAGAACAGCTCTTGGACCTTTGGATCTTCCATGGTGGTGATTGCGGCACGTAACTGAGCTGCCATGTCATCGGCGGCGTTCTGCGCACGCTGCTCATAAGACTGAACATCTGCACCCATTTCATGCAGGTACTTCACCAAGCGATCGATAGGATCCTTGGCTTTCCACTCTTCAAGCTGCTCGGTTTTACGGTATCGAGTTGGATCATCAGCGGTGGTGTGAGAACCCATTCGGTAGGTAACAGCCTCAATGAACGTTGGACCAAGTCCATGTCGGGCGTGGGCCAGAGCCGCCTTTGTTGCCGCATACACGGCCAGAATGTCATTGCCGTCCACCCGCCAGGTTTTTAGCCCGAAGCCATGGGCACGGTCAGCAATCTGGGTACGGCTTTGTAAGGCGACGGGCTCTGAGATGGCCCATTGGTTGTTCTGGCAGAAGAAGAGGACCGGCGCCTGGTAGCTGGCCGCAAAAATCATCGCCTCATTAACGTCACCCTGACTGGTGGCGCCATCGCCAAAGTAAGCCACGGAAACTTGCTTGCCGCCATCAAACTTGATGCCCATCCCGTACCCAGCAGCGTGTAGCGCCTGGGAACCTATGACAATCTGTTGGCAAGCAATATTTACTTCGTTCGGATCCCAGCCACTGGCTTGGGCTCCGCGCCAAACGCTTAGTAGGTCTTCTGCTTTCACTCCCCTAGCCCACGCGACTCCGTGTTCGCGGTACGAGGGAAAGATAAAGTCGTCGTCTTCGGTGGCGCGCACCGAACCAATTTGTGCGGCTTCTTGGCCGAGCAACGGAGCCCACAGGCCCAGTTGACCTTGGCGTTGCAGGGCGGTGGCCTCATTGTCCATCCGTCGCAGCACCACCATGTCGCGCAAGAAATCGGCAAGGTCCGCTTCTTTGAGGTCCTTGAGGTGGTGGTCTAGTTCTTCGTCCGGAATTCGTTTCCCGTCGACGTTCAGCAGCTGATGCGTTGGTAGGCATCCGGCGGCTACGTCCATGTGCTGTGTGGACACGATCGGCATCCTTACTTTCACGTAGTCGTTGGCGAGATTCCTGGTCGAACCCCGCTAAATGTGATGCTACTCACGTAACGCAAGACGCACAATGTTCAGCGGAAAATTAGCGCAAAACGCCCTATTTATCCTTCCTTTACGGTGCTAACGTGCTCATTATGCACCTCTTGGACATGACAGATCGACGAATCCTACTGGCGCTAGCCACTGCCAAAAACGAACCTGTTCGGCCATCGCTACGGCTTTGAACCTCGGACGTAATACGGTGCAGACTCGAATGACCAGACTTGAAAATGAAGTCCTGGATAATCCGGACCGTCGCATCCCTCCGGCCGCATTGGGCTACGGACTACTCTCCTTCATTGAATTACATGTGGACCAGAGATATCTTGAGGAAATCACCGCTAAGTTAGCCACCATCCCTGAAGTGCTAGAAGCACACGGACTCACCGGTAATGCCGACATCTTGGTACGAGTGGCAGCCAAGGATGCAGAACAACTTTTTAGGGTCCACGGCCAGCTACTACATATTGATGGGGTCAATCGCGCTGACTCAGCATTGTCCATGGCGCAGCTGGTCCCGTACCGAACCACCGCACTGCTACGACATTCGCTGCAAACCAGCAGCCAGTGATACCACACAAAAAGTTCTGGGGATCAACCATTGGTGGTTAATCCCCAGAACTGTGTTTTACCTACGTGTTATTTGTTTAGTGATCGACGGCCTTTTCAGCGCCCACACCGGTCAGCGAACGAACTTCCATTTCAGCTGCCTTAGTTGGATCCTCGATCCTCTTATCGGTAACCGATCCCAACCAGCCCAGCAAGAAGGCCAACGGAATGGAAACGATGCCCGGGTTAGCCAGCGGGAAGATGGACATGTCGATGCTTGGGATCATCGAGGTTTCTGCCCCGGAGAAGACCGGGGAGAAAATGATCAGCAACAGGGCCGAACCCAGACCACCGTACATAGACCAAACTGCGCCGCGGGTTTTGAATCCCTTCCAGAACAGCGAGTACAGGATGGTTGGCAGGTTAGCCGAGGCAGCGACCGCGAAGGCCAAAGCTACCAAGAAGGCCACGTTCTGCCCCTGAGCACCGATACCGCCAGCGATAGCAAAGACGCCGATAACTAGCACGGTTCGTCGAGCTACTTTCATTTCCTTCTCTGGGGTAGTCCTGCCCTTAGCGATCACCGAAGCGTAAACGTCGTGAGCAAAGGAAGCAGCTGCAGTAATGGTCAAACCTGCCACCACAGCCAGAATAGTTGCGAAGGCGACTGCCGAGATCAGACCCAGCAGAACCGTTCCGCCCAGTTCGTAAGCCAGCAGCGGCGCTGCCGAGTTCACGCCACCTGGGGCGGCCTTGATCCGGTCTGGACCAATCAGTGCGCCGGCACCAAAGCCAAGAACCAGGGTGAACAGGTAGAAAGCACCAATCAACCAGATGGCCCAGACAACCGACTTACGTGCTTCCTTCGCGGTTGGCACGGTGTAGAAACGCATCAGCACGTGTGGAAGGCCAGCGGTACCAAGCACCAGGGCCAACGCCAAGGAGATGAAGTCCAACTTGGAAGTTTCACTCTTGCCATACTGCATACCCGGGTTCAGGATCTCTGGGTTGCCAGCCACTTCGGCGGCCTTGCCCAGCAGTTCCGAGAAGTTGAAACCGAAATTAGCCAGGGTCCAGACGGTCATGATCAACGCGCCAGCGATCAGCAGGCAGGCCTTGATGATCTGCACCCAGGTGGTGCCCTTCATGCCACCGACCAGTACGTAGAGAATCATCAGCGCACCAACGATGACAATCACCAGTGACTGACCAAGCTTCTGATCAATACCCAACAGCAACGAAACCAGCGCGCCTGCGCCAGCCATCTGTGCCAGCAGGTAGAACACACAAACTGCCAGGGTGGAGATTGCGGCAGCAATGCGAACCGGACGCTGCTTGAGGCGGAAGGAAAGTACGTCCGCCATGGTGAACTTACCGGTGTTTCGCAACAGCTCGGCAACGAGCAGCAGCGCGACAAGCCAGGCGACCAAGAAGCCAATGGAGTACAGGAAGCCGTCGTAGCCGTTGATGGCGATGGCTCCGACAATGCCCAAGAAGGACGCCGCCGAGAGGTAGTCACCGGCAATAGCTGTACCGTTCTGCGTTCCTGTAAAGGAACGGCCACCGGCATAGTAGTCCGCGGCGGTCTTGTTGTTTTTGGATGCTCGCAGAACGATCACCAAGGTAATGCCAACAAAGGCAATGAAGATGCCGATATTAACCAGTGGGTTACCCACCTTGGTTGATGCGGCCGCACCTTGAGCAAGGAGTGTTAGTGACTGCATTTATTTCACTCCTTTATCTTCTAGGCGTTCGCGAATGCGCGTGGCCTGCGGGTCGATCTTCTTATTGGCGTAGCTGACATAGGCTGCCGTGATGATGAAGGTCGAAACAAACTGCAAGAGCCCAAGGAGAATGCCGAGGTTGACGTTGCCCCAAACCTTGATTGACATGAAGTCGTGGAAATAGTCAGCTAGCAGTACGTAGGCGAAATACCAGACGAGGAAGAAGATCGCCATGGGGAATACGAAGCTACGGTGAGTTTTGCGTAGTTCCTGAAATTCCTCAGATTGACTCTCCTTGACGAAATCGACGTCGCCAGTGACGTCGGGTTCCGGGTTGGCACTCATTGAGGCCCTCCTTGAGCGAGTTAGAGATGCGGGCGAGCTCACATCGAAAGTGTGACTCAATTCACTATTAGTGATGATTCCTCGCGCTACTAGGGAAATTCGAGGGAGCGTGGCTCAACGGGCTGTTTTATGCGCTCAACGGCACGCACCATCGCGCTCAACGCACAGGGTCTTGAAGGCCTTTAGGATGAGAACATGTCTCCAGCATTGCAAGTCACCCTGATCGTGGTCATCGTGGTGCTTGGCATTACTATCGTTGGCTACTTCGGTTTTAGGATTTCTCGCTCAACCAGAGAGATGGGCACCGATGCCGAAGAAGCTACCTACAAAACCCTGCACCATATGTCAGTTGCCGTACCCCATTTGGAACGCGGGCTGACTAAAGAAGGCGCCGTAAAAAGCGCCAAGGCACTGCGCCGGCTACTCAATTGCCAGGTGCTTTTGATCAGCGACAGCACCCGGATCCTCGCCACCGACTCCGGAATCGAGTTCACCGCACAATTAGAAGAGGATGCCGCCGAGGCTTCGGCTTCTACACTGGCTACCGGCAAAACTCAGGTGAAGCATTCAACGTCAATGGACATTGTTGCCGCTCCCATCATGGTGGGCGATCAAGTTGTCGGCGCGGTGATTGCTCTCTCGCAGCGCGCCGGTGCGAGCTTTGTTCGTGCAGTGTCAGAAGTCGCGGTTTTTGTCTCCGCACAGGTATCCACTGCGCAACTAGATGAGTCCAAAGCAATGTTGCTTGAAGCTCAGATGCGCGCATTACGCGCGCAAATCTCCCCACACTTCATTTACAACTCGCTAAACGCCATTGCCTCGTTTATTAATACCGACCCAGCCCGTGCCAGAGAATTGGTGATTGAGTTTGCCGACTTCACTCGTTACTCCTTTAGGCGCCGCGGAGAATTTACTACGTTGGCCGAAGAGCTCGAAGCGATCGACCGCTACCTTTTACTTGAAAAAGCCCGCTTCGGCGATCGAATCAAGGTCAGCTTGCAGATTGCTCCCGAAGTTCTCCCCACTCAAATTCCATTCCTCGCCTTGCAACCATTGGTGGAAAACGCCGTCCGCCACGGACTGGAGGCTCGCCCCGATGGTGGTGTCATTTCAATAACCGCCACCGAGGACGGCATGCATGCGGTGATCTCGGTTGAAGATGACGGGATGGGCATGGACCCGGAGCAATTGGCCAGCGTGCTCGCTGGCACCACCACAACCATGCATGTGGGACTTCGAAATGTTGACCTGCGACTGCGTCAGCTTTACGGCAACTCCAATGGGCTGATCATCGAGACCGCCCCGGGAGCTGGAACCTTGATCACCCTGCGCGTTCCTAAATTCCGTGCGCCAGACACCACCGGTGCTGAGGTTTAGGAATCCCAAATGTTTAGAAACAGTAAGAAAACGGTAGAATTTTTGCATGATTAATGTGGTGGTTGCCGATGATGAACTCCCAGCAGTGGAAGAGATCTGTTTCCTGCTGAGCCAAGATTCGCGAATTGGCAAAATCCACCGCGCTACTTCTGGCGCTGCGGCGTTAAAAGCCTTAGAAGAAAACGAAGTTGATGCCTTGTTTTTGGACATCCACATGCCAGCCCTCTCCGGTTTAGACATCGCCCGAGTCATCACGCGCTTTGCTCATCCCCCACTGGTCGTTTTTGTCACCGCCGATGAAGACCAAGCGCTCCAGGCTTTTGAACTGGCCGCTATCGACTACGTACTCAAGCCCATCCGCCCACAGCGTTTGGCCGAGTCCGTGCGCCGCATTTGTGAACTGGTGGAGGAAACGCCTGCCAAGCCAGAAATGATCACCGTAGATCAGGGTGGCATCACCAAACTCATCCCGCGCGGCGACATCGCCTACGTTCAGGCTCAAGGTGATTACGCCCGGCTACACACCAAAGAATCTAGCTACCTGATTCGTGTTCCACTCAATGATCTTGAGCAGCAGTGGGGTGAGTCCGGCTTTGTACGTATCCACCGCTCCTATCTGGTCTGCATGGATAAGATCGAGACCGTGCGGCTACAGACTGGCAAGGCGGCAGTGGTTGTTCACGGAGCTGAACTTCCAATTTCTCGACGTGCCCTGCCCTACCTCCGCGAGCGTCTAGCGGCCAACCGCGTCCGTCCACTCTAGGATTGCCCGGGGCCCGCGTGCAGAATCCAGCAGCTGGCGACAAACGCCAGAACACAAACTCGCCTGACGAAGCTTTGCCAGGACGATTTGCACAACAGCGCCCACAACGAGTGCTTGTCCAGGCACCGCAAGATGCCTCGCTGACCGTGACTCGTCAGCCACCAGAGCACACAGCCGAAGAATTTTATGTCCGTCAGCTGATCCGTTCCCAACTGCGATTAGGCTGCTCGGTGGCTGCAGGATTATTGGCACTGTTGGTGGGCATCTGTTCACTACTGGTGTTTTGGCCAGTGGTCTCGAATATTCATCTGTTCCATATCCCCTTGCCCTGGTGGGTCCTCGGGGTAGGGATGTACCCACTGATCATTGTGGCCGGAATACTCTATAATCGGGCGGCAGCACGCAATGAGCGCAGGTATCGGAGCATCAGCCGTGGCTAGTTTACTTTCGGTTTCCGCCCTCATCGTGGTCTGTCTGACCACCATGCTGATCGCTTTTTATGGCCTGCGAATTTCGCGCACCACCTCAGATTTTTATGTTGCTTCGCGTACCGTGCCTCCGTGGTGGAATGCCTCGGCCATCGGTGGCGAATATCTTTCCGCCGCATCATTCCTCGGCGTCGCCGGGCTCATTGTGCTTTCCGGTCAATCAGGTTTGTGGTTCCCCATCGGCTATACCGCCGGTTACCTGATGCTGCTCTTGTTTGTGGCTGCCCCGTTGCGCAGATCTCGGGCCTACACGATTCCTGACTTTGCACAGATCCGCTTCGATAATTCGCCGATGTTGCGCAAGCTGACCACCTACCTAGTGGTGGTGATCTGCTGGCTATACATCGTTCCGCAAATGCACGGCGCGGCACTGACCCTCTCAATCGCCACAGGCCTGCCCAGTTGGGTGGGACCGGTCGTAGTGGCCGTGGTCGTCTGCGTAACCGTGCTCTCCGGCGGCATGCGATCAGTAACCTTTGTGCAGGCCTTCCAATACTGGTTCAAATTGGCCGCCTTGGTTATCCCGACCATCTTCCTGCTCTCCCGTGCCGTCCCAGAACACGCGGCCAGTGAACGAGCGCAGAGCCTCTACGTGCAGTTGGAATCGGTCAACACGATGAACATGTACGAGACGATCTCAATCATCTTGGCCCTGCTCTTTGGCACCTTGGGCCTTCCTCATGTGTTGGTTCGCTTTTATACCAATCCCACCGGTCAGAGCGCCCGCACCACCACGGTGATTGTTCTCTGCCTTCTCTCCGCGTTTTACCTTTTACCCACCACCTTGGGCGTCCTTGGCATTCTTTACACCCCTGAGCTGGGGGCTACTAATGAAACCGACGCCACGATTCTTTTGTTGCCATCCCGACTCTTTGATGGCTTCCTCGCCGATGCCCTCACGGCCGTCGTGGTCGGTGGCGCCTTCGCCGCGTTCTTGTCGACTACTTCTGGTTTAGTAGTCTCGCTCTCCGGGGCAATCTCCCAAGAGTTCTTCAAAGGAACGGTTCGAGGCTTCCGCATTTCCACCGTTCTGGCCACGGCCCTGCCAGTACTTATTGCTGTGCTCACCAGCTCGCTGGCTCTGGCTGGAGCCATCGGCAACGTCTTCGCCTTTACCGCTTCCACGATCTGCCCATTGTTGCTTCTAGGGATTTGGTGGCGTTCACTGACCGCCAAGGGAGCAATCGCCGGACTGCTGGTCGGAGCCTTCACCTGCGGCACATCGTTAATCATCGGCATCTTCCTGCCCGCTACCGATCAGTGGTGGATTCACCTGTTGCGCCAACCTGCCGCGTGGAGCGTTCCACTAGCCTTTGTGGTCATGATTGTGGTCTCTCGGGGCACGCAACACGCTGTTCCAGAGAATGCTGATCGAGTGATGACACTGTTGCATGTGCCTGATCACGATCCGAAGTTCTAACCTGCACTCGATTAGCTAAGAACCCCAAAAACACCCCGGCAAGCACCATGGCCATACCGCTCAGACTTTGGACACCAAGGGTTTCGGAGGCCAGCAGGGTTCCCAGTATTACACCGGTGACCGGGTTCAGCAGGCCGAGCAGTCCCACCGTGGCAGATGGCAAATAGCGCAGTCCACTGAACCACGCGAGAAATGCTGCCGCCGTAGCAACAATGCTGAGGTAACCGAATCCCAATATCGCTTGCCCATCGAGGGCCGGCGGCGGCCCTTGAACGAGTCCTGCGACCGGCAGGAGCAACAACCCTCCTGCGACCAGCTGCCAAGCGGTGGTGTCTAGGATCGGTTGCCCGCTTGACCATTTTTTGGCGAGGATGAATCCAAGGCCTGAAATACCCATGGCGGTGAGCGACAAGAGAATACCGAGCATATTGATTTGGCTCTGCCCGTCAAAGACCATGATCGCCACGCCGAGGAACCCCAGCCCGGCCCCGATCAGTGGCCAGCGAGTCGGCCGCTCCCCCATCAGTAGCCACGCCATGAGCATCAGCACCCCAGCAGAAACAGCCATCGTTGTTGCCGCAATGCTTGAAGGAAGTATCTGAGCCACCGCATACACCAATGCGAAAAACGCTCCGATGTTCAAGGTGCCCAGGACCAAGGATTTCCACCACCAACTGCCTCGCGGAAGCCTTCGGCAAACCAACAGCAGAATCAGCCCCGCAGGCAATGCACGGAAGACACCTCCCCAAAGTGCTGCATCGCTGGGCAGATACTCCCGGGTGACGTAGTACGTGGATCCCCACGCGATGGGCGCGATGGCGGTGAGGGCCAGCCTGCCTAGCTGGAAGCCGCGGGCTTGCCTCGTTCCTAAATTAGTTTCCATGGAAACTATAATAGCTTCCGTGGAAAGTATAATGAAGAGTATGGAGCATTTAGACCACGTTGCACGTATCCAACAGCAGTGGGCTGCCGAGCGCCCCGATCTGGACCCAACACCCCAAGGGATCATTGGCAGACTCCATCGACTCGCAATTTTCCTGCGCGAAGATATCTGCACCGTGTATGCAGACCATGGGCTGACCGAAGCCGAGTTTGATGTTCTGGCCACCCTGCGCCGCAGCGGAGAACCCTACTGTCTAGCGCCAAGCGAACTGGCTGCCCAGACTATGGTCACTTCGGGAGCCACAACTAAGCGATTAGACCGGCTAGTATCGGCCGGCTATGTCGAGCGTCAGAGCGCGGACGGTGATCAACGTCGACGCCGCATCTCCTTGACCGCCGCAGGTAAGACAAAGATCGATGAAGTCATGACCTACCACCTCGATAATGAGGCTCGACTGATCGCCCAGCTCTCTCTTACGCAGCAATCTGCGCTTGAAGGCGCCCTAAAGAGCTGGCTTAAACACTATGAGTCACCGCAAGGCTGACCCGCATGCCTGAGGCACCCACAATAAGAAAAAGCGAGGACGGACAGGAGAAATCTCCTGTCCGTCCTCGAGGTTAAAGTTCAGCGTAGTTCGCAGCGAACTAGTCGATGGATGCCATCAGCTCAACTACGCGGTCGAGGAACGCATCAACCTGCGACTCCTCATAACCATCAGTTCCCTGAGCAGAACGGAATTCAACACGGCGTACGGCGTCCACGGCCATCGGAACATCGTTTTCGAAGTAATCGATGAGCTGGTCGCATAGACGGTCAACATCTTCAACGTTGTAGCTTGAGGCGTTGGTACGCGATGGGCGGCGGAAGCGCTCACCCTTGGCACGGTGCAGGCGTCCACGCAGAATGGCAGCTAGTCGTCCAACTTGCTGTAGCCAAACTTCTTCGCCCTGGTGGCTGATCAGATCGTCGCGTTCCCGCTTGGCAAACACGTCCTCTAACCTATCCAGCGCACCATCAACCTCGCGCGCCTGGTAGCCGCCCTTTTGAGGAGCAAAAGTGGTTCGGCGAATCAGGTGGCTGGTCACCACGCTGTCGTCGTTTCCCCCGCCGTTGAAGGTGGCACGGGCACGGCTAAGGAACGCATCAACTTGCTTTGCGTTGTAGCCAAACTCCGCATCCGGTACGCGGGAAAACGGAGCATCTTGCTGCTGCGACACGACAGTTCCTTTTTCTCTAGAGAGATGTCAGTGGCGTATCACCCTCAGGCGATACCCTCATATTCTATTTGTTCAAACCAATACTTGGCCCGATGGCCACACCAGCAGGTGTTCTCCAATCAAGGATTACACCATTCCCGCTGCGAAAACCTCGGATCAGAAGACCGCTACGCTCCACGCAAGCAAGTGCGAAATTAAGTATCCCAGCGGGATAACAAAGAGCACCGAATCAAGTCGGTCCATAATTCCGCCGTGCCCAGGAAGCAGGTTGCTCATGTCCTTAATGCCCAGTTCACGCTTGACCATCGACTCCGCGAAGTCGCCGGTGGTTGCTGCGATAGTGGTGAAGAAGGCCAAGATCACGCCAGTCCACCACGGCATATCCAGCCAGAAGTACATCGCGCAAGCACCAATAGCCATTGAGCCAATTAGCGATCCGCCAAAGCCCTCCCAAGATTTCTTCGGAGAGATCTTCGGCGCCATTGGATGTTTACCAATGAGCACACCAACAATGTAGCCGAAGGTGTCATTGGCAACGGCCAAAAGCAGGATCGTAGCAATCAGCAGCTGTCCGTCTTCTCCGTCAAGCATCAACAGCGCGAAGGAAAGCAACAGCGGAATCCAGCTAATGATGAACACACTGCTCATCACCGAGGCGACCGCACCCTTCAGACCTTCCATCAGCCTAAAGAGCAGTGCAACCAAAACGCAGGCAACAAAGCTAAACCCGAGGGCTTCTACTCCCCCAAGTATGGCGCTGACCGGGAGCAGGATCGATGCCAGATACAGCGGTATTTGAGGCACCGCAGTTTTGGCATGAGTTGTTGCTCGTGCCACTTCCCAGCAGCCGATGCCGCTTAGTACGGTGACGGCAAAGACCAGCAACGGTTCCACCCAGAATAGTCCTACGAGCACAACGCCCAGCAGTACTACCCCGACGCCGATAGCGGCCGGCAGGTTTCGGCCGGCGCGTGAGACCTTGGGTTCGGGGTTGCCGATGAGCAGTTCGGGCGGGATTGCCGCTTCCTTAGCATCGGGTTCACCAGTTTCGGCAAGATCCTCTGAGTCGGTTTCCGGCGGGGCCGGCACACGAAGTTCCGACTTGCTTACGCCCAACGACTTTTGGTCTGCACCTTTGTTTGCCTCGGTCGCATTTTGCTGCCCCTTGCTTTGAGCCTCACGCAGTGCGCGAGCCTCTCGCCGGGACATCGGCTGAGAATTACCGGATGCCACTGAGGGCACCGCCGAAGCGTTGCCCTCAGTGTTCTCTGTCGAGCCTGGCATTAGACTTCCAGCAGCTCGGCTTCTTTTTTCTTCAGGATCTCATCGACTGAATCAACGTGCTTCTTGGTCAGCGCGTCAAGGTCCTTTTCTGCACGGGTACCCTCGTCTTCGCCAATTTCGCCATCCTTGACCAACTTGTCGATGGTGTCCTTAGCCTTGCGACGGTGGTTACGCAGTGCAACACGAGCGTCTTCACCCTTGGCCTTGGCCAGCTTGACGTATTCCTTGCGACGCTCTTCGGTCAGTACCGGAAGGGTCACGCGGATCATCTTGCCGTCCGAAGAAGGGTTAGCGCCTACTTCTGGGTCACCCAAAGCCTTTTCGATTTCGCGCAGTGCGGTCACATCGAATGGGGTGATGGTGATGGTGCGTGCTTCTGGAACCGCGAAGGATGCCAGCTGCTGCAGTGGGGTTGGCGAACCATAGTAGTCAACCATGACCTTTGAGAACATACCTGGGTGGGCGCGACCGGTACGGATCGTCGCGAAGTCCTCCTTGGCGGCATCAATGGTGCGTTCCATCTTATCGGCGGTCTCCGCCAGCGTTTCCTCAATCACCGGTACTCCTCAAGTTCTTCATCTGTGTTTCCGCTACGGGAAAATAAATCTACTTCAATCCTAGGCCACGTTCACCGATTAAACGGTGACGGTGGTTCCGATCCGCTCACCGCGGATGGCTGCAGCGACATTTCCTTCGCCTTCCATGCCGAAGACCAGCATGT
>CAACWO010000227.1_pt1 | contig 40091 bp, 35 predicted proteins | sample 2275661 | NCBI WGS metagenome assembly CAACWO01 (sample SAMEA5312466, study PRJEB27640) | indoor metagenome | biome: indoor environment; feature: uncontrolled; material: polymer concrete tiles wood | place: Germany | collected 2014-07-07 | reverse complement strand
AATCCACTGGGCACCATTGAAGAATGGATTCGAGTGCATCGCCGCAACGCGTCGGACACCACCGAAGCGCCAGCACCTGGCGTCTCAATGGAAAAGTCCGCGCTTAAGCAGATAGCCGCTCCGACTCCGATTCAGCCCGAGCAATCTACTCCGATTTTGCAGCCACTGATAATCATCGGTGGTGCGGCATTACTGGTTCTGGTGATCCTGGCTGGCGGGATTCAAACCTTGCTCCGTAAACGCCGCGAACGATATACCGAAAGTGCAGCTTCGGCATCGCTGAGCTCCTTGAAGGTTGGTAAGTCTGCAGGGGATCACGATCTTTTTGATGACATCCCCGAAGACGAAAAATAGCAGAGACTAAAAAATGGGAACGAAACCTCGCGGTTTCGTTCCCATTTTCTGTTGTGGCTTGGATACAGATTTGCTGGCTGAAGTACTCGAAGGCAAGTTCATGAAGTAAGCGTGACGCATCTGACGGAAATTGCTAGTGAATGTTTTCACTAACTCGGAATATCCGCGTAGAATCAAGAGTATGTCGATCATCGAATCCTCCCAGAAGCGTCCACGCATTCTTGTCGTCGGCGGTGGCTACGTTGGCCTTTACGTCGCGATGAAACTGCAGAAGAAGGTCAAGGCCCACGGCGGTATCGTTACCGTTGTTGACCCGAACCCATACATGACTTACCAGCCATTCTTGCCAGAAGTTGCCGGTGGCAATATCGAAGCACGCCACGTTGTGGTTTCGCACCGCCAGCACCTGAAGCACTCCGAACTTGTTAACGGTCGCGTGCTGAGCATCGACCACGCCAACAAGAAGGCAGTAGTTGCTCCAGTCAACGGCGAGCAGTTTGAGCTGGAATACACCGACGTTGTTATGTCGGCTGGCGCCGTCACTCGTACCTTCCCAATCACCGGTCTTGCTGAGACCGGCATTGGTCTGAAGACCATCGAAGAGGCTGTCGCACTGCGCAACAAGGTTGCCGAGCGCATCGAGTCCGCTTCGAACATGACTGACCCAGTAGCCCGCAAGCGCGCACTGACTTTCGTTGTTGTTGGTGGCGGCTTCGCAGGTATCGAAACCATTGCCGAGCTTGAAGATATGGCTCGCGACCTGATCAAGCTCAACGACCGCGTTGACCAGAAGGAAGCTCGCTTCGTTCTTGTTGAGGCCATGGGTCGCATCATGCCAGAAGTTACCGAAGAGCAGGCTGAGTGGGTTGTTGAACACCTGCGTAGCCGCGGCGTAGAGGTACTGCTGAACACCTCGCTGAACAGCGCAGTGGACGGCAACCTTGAGCTGATCAACATGGGCGACAAGTCCTCCGCTGGCGAATTCGGCGCTGACACCCTGATCTGGTGTGCCGGTGTTATGGCTAACCCAATGGTTCGCTCCACCGACTTCCCAATCGAGCAGCGCGGCCGCATCGAGACCCGCACCGACCTGCGCGTCAAGGATGCCAACGGCGATCCACTGGAAGGTGCCTGGGCAGCTGGCGATATCTCGGCAGTCAAGGACGTCACCGGCGGCCTGCCAGACGGAACCTGCGTTCCTAACGCTCAGCACGCCGTACGTCAGGCAAAGCTGTTGGCAAAGAACCTTTATGCTGCTCGCTACGGCGTTGGCACCATCAAGGAATACAAGCACTCAAACCTCGGCGCAGTTGCTGGCTTCGGTCGCAACAAGGGTGTTGCCAAGGTTGTTGGCATCAAGCTCAAGGGCTGGCCAGCATGGATGGCTCACCGCGGTTACCACGGTATGGCCATGCCAACCTTCGAGCGCAAGTTCCGCGTTGTCGGCGACTGGCTAGTTGCAATCTTCTTCAAGCGCGACGGCCTGCAGCTGAACAACCTTGAAGCACCACGCACTGCTTTCGAAGAGTCGGCTAAGCCAAAGAAGTAAGCTTCAGACTTAGCTGATCGACTACGTTGCGAGGGGCCGAATATTCGGCCCCTCGCGCACGTGCGAATTGTGGATTTTATATTTGCTTTCGAGATCACGTAAGATTTGAGAGTCTTGCCCCCATGGTGGAATTGGCATACACGGCTGACTTAAAATCAGCTGCCGAAAGGCTTGCGAGTTCGAGTCTCGCTGGGGGCACCACACAATAAGACCGCTACATCCTTGTAAACACAGGGCAGTAGCGGTCTTTGCTGTTTCCAGAGACAGGTAAGTGGGCGCAATGTGAGCACAGTGTGAGCACACTCGGTTCGCGAATCTTCCCGTGCGGCCTCGCAGTACTATTTCATGGACCGTTTGATGGTTGTTTGTTAGAACCTTCAAGAATATCGCTCAGAGAGTAGTTTTTCCGCGAGAAAACAGCCAATATCATCCTTCCGACTGAGCCATTTCACAGTAATGCTCAATAGGATTGACAGCAACGAACTCTCGCTTTCTGCGAGTCTGCACAATCGCAACCTATGGGGGAATGACGTTGAGCAACCCGGTATTTGGTTCAAAGAGCCAATCTGACGCTTGGGGAACCAAGCCTGGAAGTCCTGTTGGCTTCCGTGACAATGCAAATATGAGTGCCGACCAGCTGCAAAACATGTACCAGCAGCCTGCAGCGACCAGTGCTGATACTGGTCGAATGACTATCGGCGACACCATCAACAAGACCATCTTCTGTCTCGCACTTGTTGTCATCGGTGCAGCAGCCGGTTGGATCATGCCAGCGCTCATGCTGCCAGGTGCCCTCGTAGGTTTTGTTCTTGGCCTGGTTAACATCTTCAAGAAGCGCCCATCGCCAGTGCTGATTCTTTTGTACTCGGCTGCTCAGGGTCTGTTCCTTGGTGGACTATCTAGCGTTCTGGAACACCGTCCGGGTATGGAAGGCATTGCCATCCAGGCTGTCTTGGCAACGATCTGCGTTGCCGGTGTCACCTTGGCGCTGTACCGCTCAGGTAAGTACCGTATGACTCCAAAGCTGAACAAGATCTTCATGGTCGGCATGATCGGTCTTATCGTCTTCTCGCTGCTGAACATGGTTCTCTCGATGACCGGTGTTGTTGACGGAATGTTCGGCATGCGCAGTGGCGTACTTGGTCTAGTCATCGGTGTTGTCGCCGTCTTGCTGGCGACCTACGCACTGGTTTCTGACTTCACCATGATCGAGGAACTGTCCAACCAGGGTGCTCCAGCCATCATGTCTTGGCGAGGTGCTTTCGGCCTGACGATGACCCTCATCTGGCTCTACACCGAGATTCTGCGCATTCTGGCCATCTTGCGTGGCGACGATTAACCAAATTGAATCCGAATTCAAGGACCAGTGCCCAAATCGGGCACTGGTCCTTGTTTTTTGTCACAATTCCGACATGGATCAAGAAGCTAGGTTTTAAACGCGGTAGCGTAGACGCATGAAGAGTAGCCGGTTGGAACGTTTACGACGCATACGCGTCTCCCTTCCGGGCAGGATCGCAGAAAAAACTGCAGAGCCCCGCGCTGAAACTGTAGATTTTAAGAGCGCTGAAGATATGCCGTATGCCGTACGTTTGGCAGCGAGCTGGGCTTGGCGCTTCTTGATCATTGTGGCGGCACTCGGTGTGCTTGTCTGGGCGCTTTCGAAGATCTCACTGCTAGTGATTCCCGTCCTTGTCGCTGCCCTTCTATCCGGCCTACTTTCGCCGGTGGTCAATGCGTTGAACCGACGAATGGCAGTACCGCGTGGACTAGCCGTGGGCATTACGCTCATTGGCTTCCTAGCCTTGGTGATCGCCGGGCTATCCATGGCCGGACAGAAACTGACCTCTGGCTTTAACGCCCTGTGGAGCCAAGCCCTATTTGGTATCGAGCAGGTCCAAGACTGGCTGTTTAACGGTCCGCTGAAGCTGACCAACGCAGACCTGCAGAGCGTCATCGATGACATGATCGCCCAGCTGCGCGGCAACGCTACCAACATCCTGAGCGAAGCTTTGGGTTGGACATCTTTCATTGGCCAATTCCTCACCGGAACCTTGCTGGCACTCTTTGTGCTGATTTTCTTACTACTCGACGGCCGGAAAATCGGTCTGTTCCTGATCAACCTTTTGCCACGACGCGCTCGTCCAGCCATGGACGGAGCGCTGACCCGCGGATGGGCATCTTTGGTCAGTTACGTACGAGTGCAAATGCTCGTGGCGCTCATCGACGCCATCGGTATTGGGCTCGGTGCGTTGTTCCTTGGCGTTCCGCTCGCATTGCCACTGGGCGTACTGGTCTTCATCGGATCCTTTATCCCGGTAGTTGGTGCACTGATTACCGGCGCCTTGGCAGTGCTGCTGGCCCTGGTAGCCAACGGCTGGGTGAACGCACTGATCATGCTCGCGGTGGTCCTGCTAGTACAGCAGGCGGAGTCCAACGTTCTGCAGCCATTGATCATGGGCAAGGCAGTAAGCCTGCATCCACTGGCAGTTGTGCTGGCAGTAGCCGGCGGCACCATGCTGGCCGGAATCCCCGGTGCGCTCTTCGCAGTACCGCTGTTGGCTGTAGTCAACGCCGTCGTCAAATACCTTTCGGCCAGAGCTTGGGAGAGTGATCCGATAGTGCTAGAGCACTATGGAATTCAACCCATAACCGAGCCACCAGCACAAGATGCAGCAGCGACTCCACCGCCAAAGCCTGCGTCAACCCAACCACCAACTTCGCCGGAGACCCGGCATCCTGAGCAGACATCAGACGAGGACTAAGCCATGACCGCAGAAACTAAGTTGCCAATCACCCTGGCCGACATCGAGTCCGCTGCCCAGGTCTTGAAGCCAGTTATTGCTTTGACCCCTGTGGAGCATTCCAGGGTACTGTCCCAGCACATTGGTGCCGAAGTCTTCCTCAAATGCGAAAACATGCAGCGTGCCGGATCCTTCAAGGTGCGAGGCGCCTACGTTCGCATGTCCAAACTCAGCGATGAAGAGAAAGCACGCGGTGTTGTCGCAGCTTCCGCCGGTAACCACGCCCAAGGCGTAGCGCAGGCCGCCAGCCAGCTGGGTATCAAGGCTCGTATCTACATGCCTCGTGGAGTTGCACTGCCCAAGCTCACCGCCACTCGCGATCACGGTGCGGAAGTAGTGCTCTTTGGAGACACCGTGGACCAAGCACTGGCCGAAGCCCAGCGCTTCGCCGATAAATCAGGCGCAGTATTTGTTCACCCCTTTGACCACCCGGACATCATCGCCGGCCAGGGAACCATCGGCCTGGAGCTACTAGAACAACTTCCAGAAGTGGAAACGGTTCTTATGGGCGTCGGCGGTGGCGGTCTGCTTGCCGGTGTAGCCATTGCGTTGAAGGAAAAAGCGCGAGAACTGGGACGAACCATCAAGGTGATTGGGGTGCAGGCAGAAAATGCTGCAGCCTACCCACCGTCACTGGCAGCTGACGCATTAGTTCCGCTGGATACCGTGCACACTATCGCTGACGGCATTGCAGTGGGCAAGCCAGGGCAACTGCCGTTCACCATCATCAAGGAACTTGTTGATGATGTGGTGACAGTATCTGAGGACGCACTAGCTCGCGCCTTGGTGGTCCTGTTAGAACGCAACAAGCTGGTGGTTGAACCAGCTGGTGCCGTGGGTGTTGCCGCGCTGCTGGAGAACCGTCTGGAAGAACATGGAATCAATCCAGCGACCACCGCGGTGATCCTCTCGGGCGGCAACATCGATCCGTTGCTGATGCTTAAGGTTATTCAGCGTGGTCTGTCGGCGGCCGGGCGATTCTTGACCGTGCGAATGATGCTTCCGGATCGTCCCGGCGCGCTGGCTCAGATCTCGCGTATCATCGCTGAATCAGATGCCAACGTGACGCGCCTGGACCACACCCGTATCGGTGGCTCGTTGTCCATGGGCGACGTGGCCATCACCATTGATCTGGAAACCAAGGGACACGAACATTCCAAGGCAGTGCTCAATAATCTTCGTGCCGAGGGATTTGATCCACAGATCACTAACAACGCCGGCGGATCAGTCGGCTAATCTCAACGCATAAAAGTCCACGGGCCGCTAACTCAATTGAGTTAGCGGCCCGTGGACTTTGTGCTTATTAGCTTTATTAGGAAGCTTGGTAAGGCTTAGCCGAGATGATTTCGACCTTGATGTCTCGGCCGTTTGGAGCCACGTAGGAAAGCTTGTCGCCAACCTTGGCGCCGTGAACGGCTACGCCGATAGGCGACTGCTCCGAGTAAACTTCCAGATCGGTGTCGCCAGCAACTTCGCGGGAACCGAAGAGGAATGAGGTCTCGTCACCAGCGATGTTGGCAACAACCATCATGCCTGGTTCAACGATGCCATCATCGGCAGGTGCTTCGCCAACGTTGGCGCGACGCAGTAGGTCCTTGAGGTACAGGATGCGGGCTTCGGCCTTACCCTGCTCTTCACGAGCGGCGTGGTAGCCACCGTTCTCCTTGAGGTCACCTTCGGAACGGGCCTGCTCGATACGCGCAACGATCTCGGCGCGTCCCGGGCCGGAGAGGAAGGTCAATTCGGTCTGGAGGCGGTCGAAGGCTTCCTGAGTCAGCCAAACGACAGGTTCGTTGCTGTTGGTGCTCACGTTGTACTTCCTTTGGTCAGTTAGGACTTCGCGGCGGCCATTGGGGCTCAAAGAGCCACAAAAGCCGAACGCCACCAGTGAGGTGGCGTCGACGAAGTCGAATTCGGTACGGTTTTGCGGGCTTGCGTTGTTCTAGCGATGCAAGCAAAGACCCCGCCAGCTACATGAAACAGTTCGAAGCTGACTCATTCACCGATGCGGGGCAAAACGTATCTTTTCAACGATAGTAGTCGCCAAAACGCTTTAAGCCCAATAGGTTCAGCTATTAGGGAATGAACTGGCAGAAATATTAACCCTTGAAGTTCTGCGGAACCTTGTAGCAGGATTCAACACCGGATGTCACCGCAAGGTTGTCGGTATGAAGGTCAACATCAATTTGCTGTTTGATCACGCCTGACTGCTCGCCCGGATCAAGCAAAACGGTCTTGTAACCGACAACAGCTTTGGACTCATTCATGGCCCGGATATCACACTGGACACGATCTTTGGAGTTGTACTCAACGATGATGCTGCTCTTGGCCAAGGTTGGAGAAACAACCTCAAAGTTCACGTCCTGAGCCGTGATGGCACTGTAGTTATTGAACCCGACGTATGCAGCTCCAACAACACCAATGCTCAGCGCAGCGCCAATAAGCCAGTTACGTGCTCGTTTGCTGAGGTTGCGTTTCTTGGGGTTGTTGTAGCGAGCCGTTAAGCTTGGATCAGACATTGCTTGTCTTGCACCACTCTCTATATGCCTTGGCGGCATTTGAACAGGGAATGCCGTATGTTGGTTCCTTCGACAAGTTTACCGCCTGAGCTGAATCGGGAATAACCGGCAGTCGAGTATCAGTTGTTATGAGTGGTGGACAGTCATCAATATTTTCGACTGTGCAGCATAGTGACGAAGGAAAGTAGATAAGTGGAGATTCACAACGTGAAGAAAATTGCCCCATCGCAAGGTTTGCGTCTCATGGCGATTCACGCGCACCCGGATGATGAATCTTCGAAGGGCGCTGCCACCATGGCTGCCTACGTTGACGCCGGCGCTGAGGTCATGGTCGTTTCCTGCACAGGTGGCGAACGTGGCGACATTCTTAATGCAGCTGCAGGCGAGTTGGCTCACGCGCACCGCGATCTACCAGGGGTTCGCCGTACCGAGATGGCAGAAGCCGCTTCGGTGCTGGGCATTAAGCACCGCTGGCTCGGCTACGTTGACTCCGGCCTGCCTGAAGGTGACCCGCTACCGGAACTTCCCTTTGGCGCTTTTGCGCTACAACCAGTGGAGGTGGCTGCCGCTGGCATCATTAAGCTGATCCGCGAATTCCGTCCACATGTCATCACTACTTATGACGAAAACGGTGGCTACCCGCACCCGGATCACATCCACAGCCACAAGGTGGCAACCTTCGCATTTGAGCATGCCGATAACCCAGAGATGTACCCAGAACTGGGGGAGCCATGGTCGGTAGGCAAACTGTACTACGACCGTGCTTTTGCACCGGACCGTTTCCGCGCATTGCACTACGCGATGGTCGAGGCCGGCATCGAGTCCCCGTACGCAGAACGTGTTGCGCAGTGGGAAACCGATGAAGATAACCAGATGTTCCAGTGGGTTTCACCACATACGACCACTACTCAGATTCACTGCGCAGACTTTTTCTCGCAGCGTGATCAAGCGTTGCTGGCTCACCGAACCCAGATTGACCCGGAGGGTTTCTTCTTCGCGGTCCCTGAACATGTGTACGCAGAGCGCTGGCCGTGGGAGGATTACACCTTGATCTCTTCGAAGGTGGCTACCGAGTTGCCCGAGTCGGACCTGTTTGCCGGACTAAGATAGCACTAAGCACTTCCCAGTTGTAGAAAAGAGTTGTCCGTATATCGTGAATACGATTTTCGCGTCCTTCGCAGTAGCCTCCGAGACCACCAAATTGGGCACGGAGACCAGTAGCGACTACGGTCCCGGATTCCTTGGATTTATTTTCACCGCGGTCATGGTCATCGCAGTGATTTTCCTGATCCGTGACATGGTTCGCCGTGTTCGCCGGGTGCGCTACACCTCGGAAGCTGAAGCCAAGCAGCAGGAAATGGTTACCAAGGGCAACGAACGCAAACTTCAGGAGCCTGAAGAGCCGATCGACCCTAAGACCAGCGAAGAGCGGTAAACAGTTGTGTGAGCTGCGCGATAGCATTATTGCGTGGCTCAACGACTCGCTGGCGCTGCCAGCCAATATCTTAGACAACATGCGCATCAACTAGTGGACTGGTTCCCTTATGGGGACGAAGCCTTTGAACAGGCTCGGTTGCGCGATGTACCAGTGATGCTCTCCATCGGTTATGCCGCGTGCCACTGGTGCCATGTGATGAGCCACGAATCTTTTGACGATCCCCAAATCGCTGAATTACTCAACGAAAATTTTGTGGCCATCAAGGTGGACCGTGAAGAGCACCCCTTGGTGGATGACACGTACATGATGGCCACCCAAGCGCTCACCGGTGCTGGTGGCTGGCCTATGACCATCTTCGCTATGCCTGATGGACGCGCGGTGCACGCTGGGACTTATTACCCAGCACAGCAGCGCGGCAAAACTCCTGGCTTCAGGCAAGTACTTGATGCTGTGCACCAAGCGTGGGAATTCAAGCGCGAGGGCTTAGAAGAACAAGCCCAGATGCTCGCGGATCACCTAGCTGAACTTGGTACCCGGCAGAGTGCGTTGCTGTCCTTAGAATCTGCAGAACCAGCGGCGCAGGCACTGAGCACTGCCACCGAACGCTGGCTGGCTGCAACAAAGCCTGAAGGCGGATTTACGCCTGCGCCTAAGTTCCCTCCCACCTGGGCTTTGAAGACCATGTGGCGTTCGGTCTTTACCCGTCCAGACACCGCCGAAGACGCCTTTGGCGCCGTAGCAACTCACCTTGAAGCAATTTTCTTGGGCGGATTACAAGACCATATTGATGGCGGATTCGCCCGGTACTGTGTGGATGAAAATTGGTCGGTCCCACACTTTGAAAAGATGCTCTACGACAATGCTGGCTTGCTTTCGTTAGCTGCGCGCAGCGCGGTGCTGGCCAAAGAAGTTGCCTCGAATACGCAGCGCGAATCGGCCCCTCGTGCACAAGCGCTAGCAACACTGGCGGCAAGCAGCGCGCGGGGAATTATCACGTTCCTCAAGGAAGAACTGCTGGTAGATTCCACTTCAGCACCGGCCTTTGCCGCCTCACTGGACGCGGATTCCACCCGAGATGGCGCCCAAGTTGAAGGCGCTTACTACAGCTACAGCCGCGAAGAGATCAACAGCGTCACTTCATCGCTGACGCAGGTTTTGCCTCAGGGGCTGATCCGTTTTGCGCCTATCGCCGAGGACGCCGAGCACTTCTGCTTCTCCTTCGCCAGAATGCCAAAGCCTGGCGAGCAAGCTGTGATCACCGAGCTGATAACTGCCCTACGCAATATGCGCACCTCACGCATCAGGCCGGTCCGCGATGAGAAAATCATCGCTGGCTGGAACGGGCTAGCCATTCAAGCATTGTGCGATGCCGCCGTACTGCTTGATAATTCAGAAGCATTAGAACTGGCCAAGCAAGTTGGAAATAGTGTGTGGCAAACACAATGGGATTCATCCACCCAACGTCTAGCGCGGGTAAGTTTTGCTTCGCGTGCGGCCACCGGCAACGAAGCAACGCTGCAAGACTATGCCGCTTTAGCTGTTGGTTTCCTGGCCCTGGGACAAGCTACGAAAGATGACCAATGGTCCGAACGAGCAGGACAGTTATTAGTACGGGCTAAGGATTTTGTGGATCCGGAATCTGGAGTGCCACGCGACAGCGTTCAAGCTGATGAGCGCATTACCGCGCAACGCAGTGATGTTGCTTCCGTGAGCGTGCTTGACGATGCGTTGCCAGCAGCCGGAGCGCTTTATGCCAAGGCGTTATCTATGCATGCAATTAGGGCCATGGCCAAGGGCGAATACTCCCAAACCCATGCAGAAGAACTAGAAAGCGCACGCAAGCTAAGCGCCCACGCTGCAGCGTTGGCCGCTGACGCGCCTACCCAGGTAGCTACCGCCCTAGAAGTCCAGAACATCATCTCTAGCACCGTGCACTACGTGGGACTCTCCGACTGGGAAGGTCCTCAAGCTGCGCAAGCGCGCAAGATCGCCTGGGCCCTAGACCTCAATGCCCATCACGATCCGCAGCTCGCCGGTTCAGGCTCAACACTGAAGATTCAACCCTGCCGTGAAGAACTGTGCCAAATGCCGGTTGAATCCATTGAAGATCTACTGGAGCTGCTGCGCGTGAGCCACAACAACTAGGCGAAAAAACGGTGAGCGAGGAGTGTCTTTGGACTGCTGGGATTGCAAGATCCGCAAAGCAACGAGTGATTCGCGGTAGATTTAGAACCTAGACTTTTTGAATCGATTGAAAGGCAGTGCCACGGTGCAGCTTCCCAACCTTGCGTATCGTTACTACGAACGGCGCTTGGCGAAGTCACTGCCTGCCGACAAGCTCCCTCACCACATCGGGGTTATGGTCGATGGCAACCGGCGCTGGGCCAAGCTTGCCGGTTCGCCCACCATGGCCGGTCATCAGGCCGGAGCAGACAAGATTCTTGAATTCTTGGACTGGTGCGAAGACCTCAACATCAAGATGGTCACGCTCTACATGCTCTCCACCGACAATCTGAACCGCGAGGCCAGCGAACTGCGAGACCTCTTGGAAGTCATCGGTGGAACCCTGGATCGACTGGGCGAAACCAACCGGGTGAAAGTTCAACAGGTTGGCGCCAAGGATTTGCTGCCACCTCAATTGGCTCAGAAGCTGTCCGCCTTGGAAACCATTACCGCAAACCGTACTGGTGTCCACGTGAACGTGGCCATCGGTTATGGCGGACGCCGTGAAATCTTGGATGCTTTTAAAGAGCTCTTGGGGCAGGCCGCCCATGACGGACGCACCATCGAAGAGCTGGCCGAAAACCTGTCCACCGACGACATCGAATCGGCCCTGTATACCAAAGGTCAGCCAGACCCAGACTTGGTTATCCGCACCAGCGGTGAGCAGCGCCTGAGCGGATTCTTGACCTGGCAGAGTGCGTACTCAGAGTTCTACTTCTGCGAAGCCTTGTGGCCTGACTTCCGCCGTGTTGACTTCCTGCGAGCCTTGCGCGACTTTGCGGATCGCCAACGCCGATTCGGCGCCTAGTTTCTTTCTCGGTTTAGCGTCTCAAATCTTTGTGCAGCGCGCAGAGTTAAAATAATCGTTACCCAGCTGTTGCTTACTGGTGACCTTTGCAGGTCTATGGTGTTCATAAGGCCGGGGCATCAAGCCCTAGCTGACTGAAGGGTTCCGCACTAGATGACCAAAAGCAGCGCAAGCCGGTACCACTGCCGGAAACGCCTTGGACATCCGGTGTTGGGGTTCCCCACTGACGCGTGGGGAAATTCCTCACGCCGGATTCGAGATTGGGTGCGCTGCCATGAGCCGAACTGCCGAACAAGGTGTACGAACCTACGTCATTGACACCTCGGTTTTGCTTTCAGATCCGAAAGCAATGTTCCACTTCGAAGAGCACCATGTGGTGATTCCATTAACCGTGGTCACCGAGTTGGAACAGAAACGCAAAGACCCTGAGCTGGGTTACTTTGCCCGTCAAGCCTTGCGCCTGCTTGATGATTTGATTGCCAACCACGGCGGACTCGCCCAAGCGGTTCCCGTCTCTTCTTCCGGTGGCACGCTGCGCATTGAACTAAACCATATTGCCCCTGACGTGCTTCCGGTAGGAATGCGTTCGGGAGATAACGACGCCCGTATTCTCGCCGTGGCAAAACACCTCTTGGATTCCGGTCTCGACGTTGCCCTAGTGACCAAAGATCTGCCGATGCGAATCAAAGCATCAGCCATGGGTCTGCACGCAGAGGTGTACCGCAACGAGCTGATCGCCTCCACCGGTTGGACCGGCATTGAACAGCTGGAGCTTGACGAAGAATCCATGGCGACGCTTTATGAGCACGAACAGCTCTTGAACCTTAAAGCCGTCGCTGATGCGCCGATCAATACCGGTTTTGTCATCACCTCAACGCGCGGAAGCGCCTTGGCTCGCAAGACCGACGCCACCACGTTGAAATTGGTTCGCGGAGACCAGCAAGCGTTTGGACTACATGGCCGCAGCGCAGAACAGCGCATCGCATTGGACTTGCTCATGGATCCTTCGGTGGGGATTGTATCCCTCGGTGGTAACGCCGGTACCGGTAAGTCAGCGCTGGCGCTCTGTGCCGGCATGGAGGCGGTGCTGGAGCGTCGAGAACATCGTAAGATCACGGTGTTCCGTCCGCTGTATGCCGTGGGCGGCCAGGAGCTAGGCTATTTGCCCGGTTCCGAAGGTGAGAAGATGGGCCCCTGGGCGCAAGCGGTATTCGATACTCTCGGATCAATCGTGTCAAAGAACGCCATCGATGAAGTCATGGAACGTGGCATGCTCGAGGTCCTTCCGCTCACGCACATTCGAGGCCGTTCCCTGCATGACTCTTATGTCATCGTTGATGAGGCTCAGTCACTGGAACGCAATGTGCTGCTCACGGTGCTTTCGCGCATCGGTCAGAATTCAAAAGTGGTGTTGACCCACGATGTGGCCCAGCGCGACAACCTGCACGTTGGACGACACGACGGTATCGCCGCGGTGGTGGAGCAGCTCAAGGGCCACTCGCTGTTCGGCCACGTAACGCTGACTCGATCTGAACGTTCTGCTATCGCCGCGTTGGTGACCCAAATGCTGGACTCGCCAACTCTTCCCTAACCGTCGATAGTTCTCCGGCTCCTCCTGTCCCAAAGAACAACGGGACAGGGGGAGCCCACGCTATTGCGAGCTGTGGAACGGGGTCCTTAGGGTTCGAGAACCTTAGGGATTGACGGTCGGCTGATCTAGCCAGTGAACTTTCTGGAACTGAGAATTGATGTAGTACTCGTCTTGCGCAATGACTCTAGCCGTTAGATCGGGAGCAACCGGGGCCGAACCATCCTCAGTTAGTACCTTTCGCAGCAGACAAGTTCCCGTGCTCTGATCTAAGACCACCAAGGTGCGGGTGTTTTCTGGCACGAGTGGGCAGTGGGCGACTGCAGGTTGATAAGTATGTCCGGCGCTGAGCACGGCGGCTAGTGCAGGGCGACCCTCATGGATCAGCTCGACGGCCTCATGGATATACGTAGGGTGATCAAAAGCCAAATCCAGCGAAGCTGGTTCAGCGCCAGCAAGTTCTACTGGATCCAGAATTGCTTGCCAGTACCCTATTGGCAGCAGCGTGCCAAACCCGGAGATTTCAGGTCGTCGAAGGACCAATTGATCTGCGGTGAACACTGGAGTGCTTAGTTCGGAAGGCAACTGCCAGGAAGCGTTGGTTGATGCCACGTACCCGCGGCTTCGTTGCGCGCTGAAAGTTTCCTTTTGGAAGAGCAGTTCGCCTTCAGCGCTGTGCACAGCGATGGCTTCGCGCCCACGGATTTTTACCGTGACGGTGCCTGCCAAATTGAGTTGCTGTTGCGCCAGCTGCGTTGGCACCTGAATTTCTAGGTTTATTGAAGTGCTCAGCCAAGGGGCCGAACGAGCCAGCGCGCGGTACCTTCGCCGGGTGGCCGAATCGGGAATCGGATGGCCGGGGAAGTAAAGCGGAGCTGATGGTACGTCCATACTTCAATTGTAGAAGTGCCCCTATTATTCACAAGGGCAATCTCCTTCTCCCACTGGACGCAGAAGTTGCCTATGCTCTTTACATGTCAGAGATTTGGAGCGTATCCCACGAAGGACCGGTCATCGGCGTCCTAGTTGCGCTCCAGTTGCTGTGCTTTGTGATCTTTGGATTCTTGTTATCAAAGGAGGACATTTCCAGCCACCGTTTACCCAACCGGCTGGTGGGCTATTGGCTGGTAGCCAGCACCCTAGTGATCGTAGGTTTGGGCATCGCACGCGGCGATGGGTTGGGCATCGTGCAAGGGGTCCTGGGTCTGGTCTTACTTGGTGGCGCCTACCTGTTGATCAGTGTCGTGTCCTTAGGAGCAATGGGCATGGGAGATGTAAAACTTGCCGCTGTTCTCGGGATAAATCTTGGCTACTATTCGTTGGCGTCCTTGTTTCTGGCCACGCTGGTAACTTTTGTGCTCTCTACGCTGTGGGTTCTTGGGGGAGTGATTGCTAGAAGGCTGACCTTAAAATCAGCTGTTCCTTTCGGACCGTTCATGATCATTGGCGCCTTAGCGGTGCTGCTTGTGGCACGATGAAATTATGGCAACTCCGGAATTCATCACTAGTCTTCGTACGCATATTGGACACGAAATGCTTTGGCTCTCGGGGGTGAAAGTCGTGGTTTTCCAAGATAATAAAGTTCTGTTGGTTCGTCGCGCGGATAACGGGTTGTGGACCCTGCCAGCGGGAATCATTGACCCCGGCGAAGAACCATCGTTGACGGCTGCGCGAGAGGTTTTAGAAGAGACCGGGGTATCGTGCGAAGTTACGGATCTGATTGGTGTTGGGGTGACAGCCCCGACCGTTTATCCCAATGGGGATCACGCCCAGTATCTAGATATCGTCTTTAGAGCACGCCACGTTTCTGGACAGGCAAAAATCAACGATGATGAAAACCTTGAAGTGGGTTACTTCGACCTAGCGGACCGTCCAAAACTACCTCCACTTCACGAACGAGCCTTGGCGTGGGCGCTGGATCCGCGTCCCGGTGGTTACTTCGCGTAGAGACAAAAGAAAAGGCAGCTGGGGTGCGAACCAATAATGGTTCGCACCCCAGCTGCCTTTCGACGCTTTAGCTACAGGCTAAGGCAGTCTTATTTGATGTCGCTATCGGCTTCGCCTGTTGGCTTTTCAGCTACGAGGACAGAGCCTTCGGCCTCTAAGGCCGGGTCAACCGAATCAGTGTGCTGTACGAGGTGGGCTTCTTCGTAAGCGATTGCTTCTTCGCCGCCGATAGCCTCGCCACGAGCCACCATGCCGGCGGTGTCGGACAGTGGAATCTGCTTGAGGAACAGTGCCAAAGCAAACGCGACAACCAGGAATGGAACCAGGTACCAGAACACTGGAGCCAACGAACCTGCGTAGGCATCCACGATGCCGTCACGCAGTGCCTGAGGCAACGAGGAAAGTGTTTGTGGGTCCAAGGACGAAGTTGCTTGACCAGCTTCGGCAGCGCTGGCGCCGGCACCGGAGAACACGTCCATCAGCTTCTCGGAGAGGCGGTTGGTGAATAGCGCACCGAAGATCGCAACACCAAGCGAAGCGCCAACTTCACGGAAGTAGTTGTTGGTCGAGGTTGCGGTACCGATCATCTCGGGATCCACCGCGTTTTGTACCACCAGGACAACAACCTGCATGATCAGACCCATGCCGGCGCCCAATACGAAGAGGTAAACGCAGATCAGCCACAGTGGGGTCTGAGCAGTCAGCGTGGTGAAAGCCAGCAGTGCCACGATGGTCACCAGGGTGCCCGCAATTGGGTACGCCTTGTATCGACCGGACTTGGAGATTGCGATACCGGAGTAGATGGAGGTACCCATCATGCCGACCATCATTGGAACCATCAGCAAGCCGGATACCGCAGCCGAGGTGCCCGAGGACATCTGCAGGAAGGTTGGTACGAAGGCAATTGCCGAGAACATGCCAATACCCAAGGTGAAGCCGATGGCGGTGGCGGTAATGAAGACCCGGTTCTTGAATAGGCCCAGCGGGATGATTGGATCTTGTGCCTTGGCTTCAGCAAAGACAAACAGCGAAGCAGCAACAACCAGTCCTGCGCCCCATGCCCAGGTTTCCGGTGCGTTCCAACCGTGGGTTGCAGATCCACCGAAGTCGGTGAAGAAGATCAAGCAGGTAGTTGCAATCGACAGCAGTAGAACACCGAAGTAGTCAATCTTCTTTTCGGCCTTCTTGTTTGGCAGGGTCAGTGCGAACCATGCAATGGCGAAAGCGGCGATACCAACAGGGATGTTGATGTAGAAAGCCCATTCCCAAGTGAGGTGGTCAACGAAGAATCCACCCAGCAGTGGGCCGGCGACTGCGGACAAGCCGAAGATGCCACCTAGTGGACCCATGTACTTGCCACGCTCGGAAGCGGGAACGATGTCAGCGATGATGGCCTGCGACAGGATCATCAAGCCACCGCCACCCAGACCTTGAAGGGCGCGGAAAATCACGAACATCCAGAAGGTGGTGGAGAAGGCTGCGCCAACCGATGCCAAGGTGAACAGGGCAATAGCGATTAGGAACAGATTGCGTCGCCCAAGGACGTCGCCAAATTTGCCATAAATCGGCATCACGATAGTGGTTGCCAGCAAGTAGGCAGTGGTGATCCAGGCCTGGTGCTCAACGCCACCGAGCTTGCCAACGATGGTTGGCATCGCGGTGGAAACGATGGTCTGGTCCAGTGAGGACAGGAGCATGCCTGCGATCAGGGCCGAGAAGATGATCCAGATGCGCCGCTGAGTTAATACCAGTGGCGCGTCGCCCGGGGTTTTCCGGGAACTAACGGTTGTAGCCATGTTTATCCTTGCGAGATTTTGTGCGAAAAGTTTTTAGTCGTTGGTGCGACGTAGCTGCTGGCCCATGATGCTTTGAACTTGGGACATCAAATTCAGGAATTCTTCGCTAAGTGAGCGTTTCCCGGATCCTGCAACGTAGGCATCGATAGCTTGAAGCATGGTGTGTTTCAGGATGTGCATCAGGCTGCTGAGTCGTGGATCTTGGGGATCCACTCCTTCACGCGAAGCGATGAGCTCACGGAACTTTGCCTCTTTTTTCGGGCCGGTCTGAACCATGTGTTGGAGTAGCTCCGGTTCGCGGTGGGCCATGGTGAAGAACCCGTGAGTGCTCACGATCTCGTTCTCATCGATGCTTAGTCGTTCAAGGACTAATTCCACCAAGTCGGCCAGCAATGTTGGGGAGATTCCTTCAATGCCTTCAGGACGTGCGGCCATAAAACGTTCAATGCTTCCCTCTGGCAAAGCATCGGATTCATGGCCAAAGACGGCATCAAGCTTGCTGGGGAAGTAGTTGAAGAAGGTGCGACGCGATATGCCTACGCGTTCGCAAACATTTTCAATAGTGAACCCAGTAAATCCAAGATCTGCGGTCAACTCGCGACAGTGGCGGGTGATGGCCGTTTTGGTTTTTTGCATGCGATCGCTAAGCGTTGGTGCCCCGCAAGGTACCTCAGTTTCGCTTGTTGCACTATTGTTCATATAGTGCAGTATTGCACTATGGGAACGAGGGTGCAACTTATGTGATCTGCAACATTGTGGCCTTCAGGGTCACCGAAAACAGCTCATAGTCTTGGTGTCATAGGGTTGGGTTATGGCCCAAATAGAACTGCGCAAACCAAGTCCTGAACTCCATGCATCATTTATGCAAAGTACTGCCGAATGGAACGGCGTCGACCAAGATGGCGCCTCAGTCTTCTTCGCCGAAAAGTATGGCTGGGACTTGGCTGACCGCACTGATTTTGAGCATTGGGTGCAGTTGCTCAATGACTTGGCAAAGCCGGATTTCACACCCCTGCCGGGATTCGTCTCGCAAAGCACGCTATGGGTCGTGGAAAACGGCGAATACTTAGGTGCCGTGAGCTTGAGGCACGAGTTAGGCAATGACTACTTGTTGGAAGTCGGCGGCCACATCGGTTACGGCATTCGCCCTAGCGCCAGACGAAGAGGGCTCGCCAAATTTGCGCTCGCCGGATCATTGGAGCAAGCGCGAGCACTGGGTCTCTCGAAAGTACTGATTACCTGTAGTGACTCCAACATCGGCTCCGCTCGCACCATTGAATCCAGCAGGGGAGTACTCGAAGAAATTCGCCCTCTCAGCGAGGTTGGGCCACGCTTTGGTTCGGTCGATTCAGTTCGACGTTATTGGATCAATCTGTAGATTGATCAGAATCCGCTGGAGTTTCATCTGCCACAAACCAAGCCCTCGAATGCTTGTAGCGCACTGCGAAACCGGAGAAGCCTGAGCCATGAAGGTCAATTTTGTCGATGCCTCCCAGGGGAGGTGCCGAAAGTGCCTCAGGCTCATCAAGCTGCTGGCCTATGAATTCTTCGGCGCGGTCCGAATCTTCACCAGTATCCACTCGGCCGTCTTTATCGATTGATGCGTAATAGCCAGTAAACGCAGCCCCAGTGAAGCCTAGAACTACCGTTGACCCTGACCCCTGACCATTTCGTGAAGGCCACGGCGATTCTGCCGCCCAGAGCCATGCCTGATCAGCAGCGTGCGTAAACTCAGTCGGGCTCATTGAATTGATGGCATCAATGCCGTGAATTGGGCAATGAGGGCTGGCAACAACGTCAAGACTTTCCCGGATTTCCTCAGCATCGTGCGGGTACATCTGAACAAGTTCAGCAGTGCAGATGCAACGGGCAACAGCATGCTTAGGGTCATTAGATACCCATCCGGTGGGCACCCCCTGCAGTGAGCCAAAGTCAACCAATGGCCCCTGAAGCAGAGGAATACGCCAGACGTGTAGTCCGACTGTGGATCGTGCCCACCACCCGGTGACTGCTCTAAGAAGTAGCAATAGGCCAAAGGCCGTGGCGATTACTGATGCCGCTGCAATGAAGTCGGCATAAGATGTTTCTTCGATCTGTGCTGCGGTGGCACCTTTTTCGTCGGCGAACACCTTGAAAGTCCACCACCAGCCTGCAGCAGCAAGGCCGAACCATACGGCGGCCAATGCGACATCTACGAAGGCACTAAATCGTAAGTCGTCGCGTGAATCTTCAGTCAGCGCAACAGTCTTGCTGCCGCTGAGAGCCTGGGCTAGGTTGCCGACCTGCTTCGTCTGATGGACGAGTGAACCTAGATCGTATAGTCCCCACGCCAGGGCGGTAAGGGCTCCGAGACACCAGAAAGGTGCCTCAGCGCTGCTATCCAAAGTGTGAAGCGTTGCCGCGTAGCCTAGAAATAGCGGGGCTAGAAACACCATGTAGCGCGCGAAAAACCAACCGAACATGGCCGTGGCCATAATCAGTGAAATGCTGGAGAGCCCCAACATGTCGAGCAGCCGGTACTCACCCGTCCACGAAGGCACGTCACCATCAAGCCAATGCTTGAAGCCAAGGAAAATGCCCAGTAGGGTTGCCGCCAAGATGGCAAGCGCGACATTACCGGCGAATCGCCTTGAGCGACGCAAGGGAAGCGAAGACCATTGCGCCGAATTAGGCGTCAGCAAATACCGGTTGGAAGTCCGGTTTTCATCGTTCATTTATACAGTTTGACTTGCAATACTGCGGCAAACAAATGTTTTGTAATCAAGAATGGGGCTCCGCGCCAGTTCGACGCGAAACCCCATGAAATCCCTGATTAGTGCTTACCAACCATGGTGGAAACATCGAGCAACTGATCTAGCTGTTCTTCGGTGACTTCGCCACGCTCGACAAAGCCCAAAGCGACGGTAGCTTCACGCACTGTCAGCCCTTCGGCAACGGCCTTCTTGGCAATCTTTGCGGCGTTCTCGTAGCCAATCAACTTGTTCAGTGGTGTCACGATCGATGGTGAGGCCTCGGCCAAGAATCGAGCACGCTCAACGTTGGCTTTGATGCCGTCAATCATCTTCTCAGCCATGACCTTAGTGGTGTTGGAGAGCAAACGAATCGACTCAAGCAGGTTCGAGGCGATCACTGGAATGCCGACGTTCAGTTCAAAGGCACCGTTCGTTCCGGCCCAGGCGATAGCGGTGTCATTGCCGATCACCTGAGCCGCAACCTGAATGGTGGCTTCAGAGATGACTGGGTTGACCTTGCCCGGCATGATCGATGACCCTGGTTGCAGATCTGGAATGGCAATTTCACCCAAACCAGTGTTTGGACCGGAGCCCATCCAGCGCAAGTCGTTGGCAATCTTGATCAGCGAAATTGCGATGGTGCGAAGAGCGGCGGATGCTTCCACCAGGCCATCACGGTTTGCCTGCGCCTCAAAGTGGTTGCGGGCTTCGGTGATAGGTAGGCCAGTATCTTCGCGGAGGAACTCGATGACCTTCTGTGGGAAACCGTCCGGGGTGTTGATGCCGGTACCCACCGCAGTGCCGCCCAGAGGAACTTCGGCCACTCGTGGCAATGCAGCCTCGATACGTTCAATGCCGTAACGAACCTGTGCAGCGTAGCCACCAAATTCCTGACCCAAAGTCACCGGGGTAGCGTCCATGAGGTGAGTACGTCCGGACTTTACAACGTCCTTGAATTCGGTCGACTTGGACTCCAACGAGGAAGCGAGCTGGCCCAAGGCTGGAATCAGGTCGTTGATCAATGCGCTGGTAGCTGCCACGTGCACCGAAGTAGGGAACACGTCGTTGGAAGACTGCGAAGCGTTCACGTGATCATTCGGATGAACTTCGGTGTCGCTGTTCTTGGCCTTCAAGGCGCGGGTGGCAAGCTCAGCTAGAACCTCGTTGGTGTTCATATTTGAGCTGGTGCCGGAGCCGGTCTGAAAGACGTCAATAGGGAACTGCGCATCGTATTTACCGCTGGCCACTTCTTGGGCCGCATCGGTAATTGCTTCGGCGCGTTCGGCATCCAAGACGCCCAAAGCGAGGTTGGCGGCAGCTGCGGCCTTTTTTACCTGCGCGAGAGCCTTGATGTGCGATGGCTCTAGGGTTTTGCCTGAGATGGGAAAGTTCTCCACCGCACGCTGAGTTTGTGCGCGATACAAAGCCTGAGCTGGAACTCGGACTTCGCCCATGGTGTCGTGTTCAATGCGGAAATCGTCACTGTTAGTCATGCGCCCAGATTACGCCTGTTTGGCAGGCGAAAGACAGGACCCTGATGCAAACATCACAACCCACAGTGACGCTTCAGAAAATCGGGAATAAATGTTGATCTACAAGGCAGTTTGCAAAGTGCGCGGGTGCTTAGTCCAGACCCAAGCTGGAGACCAGCTGTGCTCGCCCGTCGTGCAAGTGATAGGCCACGCCAGCTACTGCCGTGCGGCCTTCTTCGATGGCTTGCGCAATGATGGTGGACAAATCAACAAGACGATCGGTGGTCTGCTTGACGTGCTCGACGGCGGTGCCGTTTACATCGGTGATGCCCTTGCGCTCAGCGGCCAGTACCGATGGGGTAATGTGCTCAACCAAGTCCCGAACAAAGCCCTTGGGCATGTTGCCGGTTTCTTTAACCTTGATGGCGCTGGTGATTGCACCACAGGAGTTGTGGCCAAGGATCACAATCAACGGGACGTTCAGGCTCTCAACCGCGAATTCCAATGAGCCCAAGCTAGCCGGGTCAATCACGTGACCGGCGGTGCGCACCACAAACATGTCACCCAAACCGGCATCAAAAATGATTTCAGCAGCAAGTCGGGAATCCGAGCAACCAAAAATCACTGCATAGGGTTCTTGACCAGTGAGCAAGGACTGGCGTCGTGCACTGTCCTGATTGGGGTGCTCGGTCTCTTCGTTGACGAAGCGTAAGTTGCCGGCGCTGAGTTTTTCCCATGCCTCGTTGGGCGACAGGGACTGAGCATTTGAATCAGATGGCATAAGCTAAAGTCTACGGGAACAAATTCGAATATCGAATTCGTCGCGTCAGGTCGCAGTCATAATGCGAACTAATTCATCGTCGATTCTGCCAACTTTGCGACGTTCTCCAACTCTTCGGTGGAAGTGTCGGTCGAAAGGATGAGAGTCGAGTCTTTGCGCTCTGAGATCAGGTAGGTAGTTTTGTCTTTCACACGTTCTTCCCACTTCCAGCCACCAATTGTTTTGGTGCCCGTAGGAACGGCAGCGTCCGTGGTCAAAGCGATCCACGTTTGGTTGGCCTTGGCAGCTTGGCGAACCCATACAAAATTCTTGTCATCGGAGACAACGCCAAATTCCCAGTACGGAACGCCCTGGGCATTGTTAGCCTGCCAACGCGCAAAATTCGCGTACTCGTCTTCGGCCAGCTCGGGTGCAAAAATCTTGAATCCTGCGATGGACTCAGTCTGCTCGGCAGTCTGGGCCAGGTTAACATCGCTCTTAAAAGCTTGTTCTTTAGGAGCCGGGTTGAGAAGAATCAACGGAATGAGAATCGCCAGGGTGAAACCAACCGAAAGAATCATGCCCTTATAAGTCTGATTGGCACGCTTGGCGGCTTTTTCGGTGAGCTGTGGCTTGAACGGAAGATCGTCAAAGGTAGCTTCGGGATCGTTTAGATCGCGCCGTGGGGCCGAATCTAGCTCGGCGTTTTGATCCAGCGGTTCGTTGACAGGCACGTTGTTCCCGTTGTTGTTCTCAAGTTGCACGTCTTCTATTCTCCCTGAAGAGTCTGTGTAATTCGAACTTGCGTGCCCAAGCCCACGCTGATGTGTTGCAGGGACCGTCGACATGAACTGTCACGTAATTTTCTAAAGAGCTAGAATGTCAGTGTTTGCATAGGCGCAATGACTACGACTCAGTGATGGGATCTTTCGTGACCGAAAAGAACAATTATGCCCAACTTTCTCCGCGATTGTCGTTAACCGACGCGGAGCCGGACCGCAACCTAGCACTGGAGTTGGTGCGCGCTACAGAAGCGGCCGCTATCGCTTCCACGCCATGGGTTGGCTTCGGAGACAAAAACGCGGCAGACGGCGCTGCAGTTGATGCAATGCGTGGTCTGCTCTCCACTGTGAACTTCAATGGCGTTGTTGTTATCGGTGAAGGCGAAAAAGACGAAGCACCAATGCTCTTCAACGGCGAGGAAGTTGGCAACGGCACCGGTGCGGAGTGCGACGTAGCCGTTGACCCAATCGACGGAACCCGTTTGACGGCCCTGGGCCTGAACAACGCACTTTCGGTCTTGGCAGTAGCTGACCGCGGATCCATGTTTGATCCGTCAGCAGTGTTCTACATGGAAAAGCTGGTCACCGGACCAGAAGCAGCAGACCTAGTTGACCTACGTCTGCCTGTGAAGCAAAACCTGCACCTGATCGCTAAGGCCAAAGGCAAGAAGATCAGCCAGATTACCGTCACCATCTTGGACCGCCCGCGTCACGCTGGGTTGATCGAAGAGATCCGTGCTGCTGGTGCTCGCACCAAGCTGCTCATGGATGGCGACGTAGCCGGTGCTATCGCGGCAACTCGTGAAGGCACGGGTGTTGACGCACTGATGGGTATCGGTGGAACTCCAGAAGGCATTGTGACCGCCTGCGCTATCAAGGCACTGGGCGGTGTCATCCAGGGACGTCTATGGCCTACCGACGATGACGAGAAGCAGAAGGCGCTGGACGCTGGCCACAAGTTGGACCGCGTTCTCACCACCAACGATTTGGTGACCTCGGATAACTGCTACTTCGCAGCTACCGGCATCACCGACGGCGACCTGCTGCGCGGTGTGCGCTACAAGGGCAACCGCATCAGCACCCAGTCGATCGTTATGCGCGCGAAGTCCGGAACCATCCGCTTCGTTGAAGGCGAACACCACCAGGACAAGTGGGAAGCTTACACCCGCTAAATCCAGGTAAGACAAAGACCTGCGGCCATGGACTCAAGTAAGTCCATGGCCGCAGGTCTTTAATCGCTCAACGTTCGTAGCGGCTGGTGTCAGAGATGTCAGTCCAGCTGCGAGCTGGAAGCAAAGAGCTGGCCCCGAGTATCACCTTGGAGAGTTGCTGAAGCCGGTAGCTCCGCAGCGGTGATGAACAAGGATTGGCCCCGGGTAATTGTCCGTTGGCCTTCTTGGGTTCTGATCAAGAACTCGCCTGCGGTGCACAAGATAATGGCAGCCCCGTACAATTGCAGATCCGATGCTTGGCCTGGTTGTGTCGGATCCAGAACCTGCAACTGGAACTCTTCAAACTCTGGCTTGTACAAGCGGTCATGGTTAGCCAACGCTACCGGCTCCAGAATTGGTGCGGGGGAGGGCTGGGCTATGGTGACGTCCAAGAGCTCTGGAACATCAATGTGCTTGCTGGTCAGTCCGCCTCGCAATACATTGTCCGAATTAGCCATGACCTCGATGCCGAGTCCACGCAGATAAGCGTGTACGTTTCCGGCACCCAAACTGATGGCCTGTCCTGGCTCCAAGAAAACCAAATTCAGCAACAGAGCAACAAGTACGCCCGGATCGTTCGGGTAGATCTTGTTGATCGAGACAAGCTCCGCAAAGTGAATATTAGAGCTCAACTTTGCCGAAGACTCGATGGCTGCGCAGATCTGCTCAACGGCTTGGGCCACGGGTACACCCGCGGTGAGAATGTGCTTAAAGGTCTGCGCCAACGGATCCGATCCTTGCAACAGACCGATGATCCGCTTGACCTCACCCAGCTGATTGGCTGGGAGCTCACCGGATACCAAGCGTAGATCTTTGATGATTTGAGCTGGCTGACGGAATCCAGACAGAGCCACAAAATCGGTGAGCGCATAAAGCATCTCCGGTTTGTGATTGTCATCCTTGTAGTTACGATCAGCTGCATCCAAAGCCTTGCCACTGGCATTTTCCGAGGCAAAACGTTCTTGAGCTTGCTTGAGCGTTGGATGGGTTTGGATTGATAGCGGCTGGGTGGCCGAGAGTACTTTGAACAAGTATGGCAATCGGCCAAAACGCTGGGCCACAGTAGTACCCAAGATGTGTTGTGGGTCTTGCGCGATGAAGTCATTAAGCGCAACATCTTCATCCGCCAGACGGCTTGGGCACCCAGGATGAGCACCAAGCCACATCTCTGCCTGCGGAGTAATCTCCGCAGGCAGATTCAGCAAGTCAGAGATCTCAGAATCGGATCCCCAGTGGTAGTCCCTGATCGCGTTATTCAACTCGAACACGTCGCTTGACCATAGCCTTTCATTAACAGTGATTGGGTTGCGTTGCGGTCGGGGGGGGTCTAACCGTTGGTACTGCAGTGCATGATCCGTCTAAGGAACGGTGCACTCGTCGTTGTTGGCGGCAATCTGAGAAATTCTGGTGGTTGCGCCGGCCATTTCCAGCTCAACCAAGTATTCCTCGGTGATCGGGCTGCCATCAGGCTGGGTGAACTCCGCGTCGCCACTGTCGGACAGCTTCGGCGCGTTATTGATATCTCCAGCATCTGAAGTGTCCTCGGAAGCCTCGGTACTCTCAGTGCTCTCTTCAGACTTGGAGGAATCCGTTGAGTCTTCACTTGCTTCAGCCGCGGCGCTCTTCTTAGCCTTCTTCTCATCATCCGACTCGTTTTGCTTTGCGATCAAGGTCTGAATTCGACCCTGCAACTTATCAAAATCTGGGTAGGTGGAGAAGGTGCGTTCGAAGTCCGGAGCGCCGAGGGTCAGTCGAGCCATTGGCTGCGAGGAGACCTTTTCTGCCAAGGAGACAAAGGAACCGAGCTGACCGGCTGGAATGTTGGTTTCCACCAGCTGTTCACCGGCGGACATGATGCTGGTGAAGTTGCTCAGAATGGTCTGCGGAGTGAACTGCTTGATGATTGCCTGCTGTAAGCACTGCTGGCGCTTGATGCGGTGGTAGTCATCGGTGAAGTCACGGGAGCGAGCAAACCACAGGGCCTGCTTTCCGGTGAAGGTCTGGTTGCCCGGAGCGAACCAGTGAGTACGAATGGTGCTGTTTTCGTAGCGCTTACCGTTGTAAGGAACCCAGCCACCCGAATCGATGTTCACGCCGCCGAGGGCATCAACAAACTGCTCGAAGCCAGCCATGTCGACCATGACGTAACCCTGAACAGGTAGGCCGGTGGTGCCTTCCAAAGCGTCCATCGCGGCCTGCGCACCGACGTTCTTAACTGTGCTTGGGAAAGCGTCAGCGTGCTCGTCGGTTGCGTTGCGGTAGATGGCGTTAAAGATGCATTCGTCACCGCAGTTGTAGCCGTCAGGCCAGATCTTCTTCATCGGTGAGTCATCGGCAAAGCGAGCACCCTGGAAGTTACGCGGGATGGAGATCAATAGGGTCTTGCCGGTCTTGGCATCCACCGAAAGCAGTGCCACTGAGTCAGTACGCACACCTTCGCGGTCGCTACCGGAGTCGGCACCGAACACGGCGACGTTATAGCGCCCGTTGACCGGTTCAAAGGCCGGTCCTTCGTCAAAGACGGACACGATGGTTTCGCGACCGGTGTTCAGAATCGATGCTCCGTAAATGAACACGCCACTGGTGGCCACAACCGCAGCTAGCGTAAACACGGTCACGATAGCGCGCATACCTGGTGCCAACATTCTTGGCTTGATGATCACCAAGGTGTTAACGAACATGACGAACCAACCGACGGCCAATACTGAGAGCACGATGATCAGGAACATCTGGAAGTTCGGGTGCGCGACCCAGCCAAGGATCACCGAACGGTTAATGAAATAGATTGCGAGGACGGCAAGGATAGCCACCCAGCAAATCATGGTGACGGTGACGGCGATACGTCCAAGTTTGCGGTTTCCGGCAACGAGCTGAGCGCTGCCCGGGAAGAAAATGGTCAAGAGGACCAAGATCAGCGCACGTTTGCTGCGTTGCGGAGCGCTTATGGTCTCCGGACTGCGCAACGGACCTTGTGCGCGATGATTGGCAGAACCCATGTACTTATGTGACTTTCCCTAGGAAGCGAAATTCTCGTTGGCAACTTCTTCGCGCAGTGCAGCACCCTTAGCGTGGGCTGATTCGCGCAGAGATTCTGCGAACTCAAGCAACTTTACCTGCAATGACTGTGCAAGCTCGTCGGTTCCCGATGCGAGAGTGCGCACTGCAAGCAATCCTGCATTGCGTGCACCACCGATGGAAACAGTCGCTACGGGGACGCCTGCAGGCATCTGAACGATGGACAGCAAGGAATCCATTCCATCAAGTTTAGCCAGTGGAACTGGCACTCCGATGACAGGAAGCGGAGTAACTGCTGCGAGCATGCCCGGCAGGTGAGCTGCGCCACCAGCGCCAGCAATGATCACACGCAGTCCGCGTTCGTGAGCTTTTGTACCGTACTCAATCATTTCGGTGGGCATCCGGTGAGCAGAGACAACGTCAGCTTCAAAGGGAATGCCAAATTCAGCCAGGGCTTGTGCGGCGAGGCGCATTACTGGCCAATCGGAATCCGAACCCATGACAAGGCCAACAAGAGGTGCAACAGACATCAGAATATTCCTTGGGATAAGTAAGTGTAAGAGCCACTGCGTTGTTGGGTGCAGTGGCTCTTGGCGGTCAAAAGATTAGTGGTCAGCATCCACGCCGTCGCGGATTATCGCGGCGACCTTATTGGCTTGGGAGCGAAGTTCATCCACGCTCTGCCCGGCATTAGCGACTACGTTTACGTGTCCGATCTTGCGTCCCGGACGCACCGATTTGCCGTAGGCATGGACCTTCACCTCGGGCGCGGCGGCCAGGGCAGCGCTAAACGCAGAGTAAAGATCTTGGTTGGCGCCGCCAAGGTAATTCTTCATGACGGTCAGACCCAACTCGCTCGTTTCACCCAGCGGTAAATCTAGAACCGCCCGCAGGTGCTGTTCGAACTGGCTGGTGATAGAACCATTCATGGTCCAGTGCCCGGTGTTGTGTGGACGCATGGCCAATTCATTAATCACAAAACCAGCCCCTTGGCCGGGCGTTTCGAAAAGTTCTGCAGCCATGACACCAGTGACACCAAATTCATTGGCGATCAGCAGTGCCGCCTGCGCAGCGGCTTGGGCCGTAGCCTGATCCAGTTCCTGGGCCGGTGCAATAACTTCGTCGCAGACTCCATCAACCTGGATGGTGTGCACTACTGGCCAAGCCTTGGCTTCACCGGAGGGGGTGCGTGCCACCATGGCTGAAAGTTCTCGGGAGAAATCGACTTTGTCTTCGGCCAGCAGTGGACCGTTGGCGAACCAGTCGGCAGAGTCTTTGGCGTCTTGTGCGTTATCCAGCATGCGCACGCCCTTGCCGTCATATCCGCCGCGAGGGGTTTTGAGCACGATGGGCCAGCCGGTTTGATCACCAAAAGCGATCAGCTGCTCAACATCGTCTACCTTGGCCCACGCAGGATTGGGCAAGCCCAGAGCTTCGATAGCTTCACGCATTACCAGCTTGTCCTGTGCATGAATCAGGGCGGCCGGGCGCGGCTGAATGTTTACGCCTTCATTGATTAGCGTGGTGAGAAATTCGTTGGGAACATGTTCATGGTCAAAGGTGACCACGTCCTTACCCTGAGCAAATTTGCGCAGGGTTTCGAGGTCCTTGTAGTCACCAATGGGTGCATCAGGAACACTTCGGGCTGCCGACACCTCGGGCCCTTCGGCCAGAACATGAAGTTCAAAACCTAGGTTCAGGGCCTCGGGGGCCATCATTCGGGCTAGCTGCCCGCCACCAATCACACCAATTTTTGGAAAGCTCACGATATCTAGGGTATCGAAATCACGCGGTAGATTCGCATGCGCGTTGTCTGATTACTCTCAGAATTCGGTCAATCACCAGAAACTACCGATAAAATAGCAAGGTCGCGTTCTCTGAGTTCTGCTCTGCGCGCCCTGTTACTGCTAGCCAGACGGGAACTTGATTCCCTGGAGGACCCTTGCTCGAGCGCATCAAATCAAAAATTGCCGGACTCATATCGCTGTTTTGGCGTGAAGTTGCGAAGTTCGGTGTCGTCGGTGGCGTCGCGTTCATCATTGACTCGGGCATCTATGTCTGGCTATTGCATGGCTCAATGAGCGATTCGCAGGTTAAGGCAAAAATCGTTGCAGGTGTCGTTGCGACCATCTTCTCGTGGGTCGCTAACCGATACTGGACCTTCCGCCATCGTCGCCAAGCAAATGTGGTGCGCGAGCTGGTGATGTTCATCATCATGAACGCAATCGGTCTGGGCATTGCGGCCGCATGTGTTTGGGTCACCAAGTACTGGCTGGGTCTAACCGATGCAACTTCGGTCTTCATTGCCGGTTCGGTCGTCGGCCTGATCCTGGGCACCATCTTCCGCTTCTTCGCTTACCGCTTCTGGGTCTTTGGTAAGGAAATGGATCAGGAAGAAGAGTTCGCCCACGACCACGAGATTTTGGGTCGACCACAGAGCGAAACCGGTGCGGACGGCAAGGACCTAGCAACAGGTTCCAATGGACCGACCGACACCGGCTCTACTCCTAAGGTCTTTCGTTAGGCCCCAGGCACGTAGTCGAAGGTGATGCGCTCACCATCTCGTAGGCGGTCGCTGACCTCTAGAGAATCTTCAACCAGAACTACGCCGTCCCCGGCTTTCCACTGCCCAATTAGGTAGGGGAGTAGTTTCAAAATTGGCTGATCCGCACGTACCAAGATCGTGCCCTTGGGATCTGCCGCCGGTGCGAAGAGCTCTTCGATGCTCAGCTCTGCGCCAGCAGTGGTGGCAATGGCCGCGGTGGAACCAGCTACTGCAGATGGGTAGAACTGGTCGCCATAAGAACGTACCGTGGCATTAAAGTCTTCAGCAACGGGCCCCAGATCCGAACCGAAGGACAGCGCGAGAGCTGCCGGGTTCACGGCGAGGATCTCGCTACTTGCTGGAATGTTTTCATTGTTGGGCGTGGCCGTAATAAACAGGGCCGCGCTCTGCGCATCTTGATGAGCTGGGTCGACAAGTTTGGCGCCGTGGTGCAATGCAGCTAGGGCCAGAACCAGCGATTTCCAGTGTGGGGCGAGGTCTATGACGACGATGGATTCTTCGCCGAGGTCGTAAAGGTCGCCCAGCAAATTCGCGCTTTTAGCCACCCAGTTGTCAAATACCCGTCCAGAGAGCTCGATGCGTTCACCACTTTGAGAATGCCAAGTAAGCCAAGGAGACGCCGAGGACCGTCGCACCGCGAGCAGTGCTTCGACGAAAGTTCCAAGTTGTTGGTTGCTACTCATTGATCGTCCTTTGAAACTAGTTACTGAGAATTCACCGGGAATTCAAGCAAGTCGAGACTCGCCCGCTCTTCTGCCCGTTTTGACGGCGTGTTGTGCCGGGAGTTTCCTGAAAATTGTTCTTAGAATGACCTCCCCACTTGACTCTAGCGGAGTTACACGGATGTAATTAGATGGTGAGTCCGGCGGAATCCATCACATTCTCTAGTTTGATGGAATAAATGCTGCCGGATGGGTAGGCGCCATAGATGGCCCAATCCACTCAAACCAATCGAAAGGTCAACATCACCATGGCGAATCTGGAGCAGGGGTACTCCGAATTTTCGACCTCGGCTGTTGCGTCCGCTCAGTACGGGCTCGAAGACGCACCGTCTGACTGGTTTGTCGACCCTCAAGCCGGTGAATCCGCACGAGTGGCGCTCGCAGCTGATCTTGAAACTGCAGCCGACAATTATCTTAAAGAGCATGACTCATCTCAGGATGTTGAAGAGATCCCTTCCGTAGGATCTTGGGCACCGGAGCTTGACGAGGACGACGACGTACGCGAGAGCATCAAGGCCGTTTGGCTTGGTGTCGGCGGCGAAGTTGATGAAGGTGAATTGGGCTGGCAAGCCCGCGCACTGTGTGCACAAACAGACCCAGAAGCGTTTTTCCCTGAAAAGGGCGGATCGACTCGAGACGCGAAACGCGTCTGCGGCGCATGTGTTGTTCGCTCAGAATGTCTAGAATATGCCTTGAGCAATGATGAGCGCTTCGGCATATGGGGAGGGCTCTCAGAGCGCGAACGTCGCCGTCTACGGAAACGAGCAATCTAATTCGTCCGCCAATTCATGTCACCGCCATCGTTGCCTCGCACGATGGCGCTGACTTTTTACCACGCACTTTGGCCGCACTGCGAAACCAGTCGAGGCCTATTGAACGCTTTGTCGGAGTAGACGCTTCTTCCTCCGACGCTTCCCTTGAGGTATTGCGTGCCAATCTGCCTTCCAACGCTGCTTTACTGCAAGCCGAGGAAGGCTCTTTGGGCCTATCGATGGAAGCGGCAGTCTCGCAACTGCCAGAAGCACGAGAAGACCGCGACGAATGGTTATGGATCGTCCATGATGACTCCATGCCGGCACCCGAGGCACTTGAAGCACTGACCCGAGCCGTTGAAGCGTCAGAATCGGTGTCCATTGCCGGGTGCAAACTGCTGGACATTGATAACCCCCGCCACCTCGTCGAGGTGGGACTGAGCGTAGACCGCAAGGCTCAGCGACTGACCATGATCGATACCGACGAAGTTGATCAGGGACAGTACGACGCACGCAGCGACTACTTCGCAGTGTCCTCTGCCGGTATGTTCATCCGCCGCGACGTTTTTGAATACCTTGGCGGATTTGATCCAGCAATTCCAGGCCGTGGCGACGACGTGGACCTGTGCTGGCGCAACCGCCTGGCCGGATACCGTGTTGTTGTTGTCCCCGAAGCCAAGATGTACCACCAGGTTGAGGTAGTTGACTCCCTGGCCGGGCCTAGCGAAGCCAAGCGTTCGGAAGTATTCCAGCGTTTGAAGTTTGCCGCCCCACTAACTTTGCCGTTCCTCTGGATCGGCCTTTTGCTCGGCGGTATCGGCCACTTCCTGCTGGCTCTGCTGGCTAAGGACCCAGGCCACGGTTTTGGTCACCTGCGCGCAACGCTGCGCGGTCTATTCACCCCGGGCAAGCTGTCGGCCTCCCGGCGCAATGTGCGCACAATTCGTGAGATTCCACGCCGCCAGGTCCGCAAGCTGATGACCTCGGCGTCGCAGGTTCGCGAATATCGACGCAATCTGACCACCGGCCGCGATGATGCAGAAGTCTTTGGCGACGGAAGCGGTGCCGATGCCATGGTTGAACCCAGTGGCGACAACTTCTCGGACTTTGTTCGCATCGCCCGCCCACCGCGTACCACCGCGGTACTGTCACTGATTTTTGCCCTGCTGATTTCCACGGCCGCTTCGCTAATCGCTTGGCGCAACGTACTTGGTGCGTCTGCGCTTTCGGGTGGCGCCTTGCGTCCGTTCTCGCAGAGCACCAAGGAAATCGGAGCCAATGCGATTTCCTGGTGGCAGAGCATTGGGACCGGGCTGAGTGCTCCACCAGATAATACGGATGCGTTGTTCTGGCTGTACTCGGTAGTGACCTTTGGCCACGCCAACCAGGTAGCTCCTTACCTCTTCCTTGCCGCCATGCCATTGGCTGCCTTGAGCGCTTGGTGGGGCATCGGGGTAGTCAGCCGATCGCGCGCTGTGCGATTCTTTGCCGCACTGGTGTGGGCCCTGCTTCCATCACTCACCTCTTCACTGGCCTCGGGCCGAATCGGCTCAGCTTTGGTTCACATCGTGCTGCCGGTATTTGTGATGGCAGTGATCCGCTCCATGAACGCGCAGGTTGCCGTTGAGGGAGCCAGGCCAAAGACGGCCAAGGCGCAGTCAGTTTCTGCATGGACCGCGTCGGCCTGTGCCGCATTGTTGCTGTGGGTAGTTTCCGCCGGTTCAATGGCGTTCTTCCTGGCAGCGACCATCTTGATTTACGCTCTGGCTCTGTCCTCCCTCCACCGGGCACGTAGCCTGTGGTGGATCCCGTTGCCAGCTGTTGTGTGGAACTTGCCTTTGCTCTTCGCAGCATTGAGCGAACCACGTTTGCTGTTCACCGAGCCAGGAGCTCCTACCGCTTTCTCGCCAGCATTGCCATGGCAGATGCTTCTTGGTTTCCCAGAAGCTTTTGATGCCAAGGCGGGCTTGGTCGGTTGGGATATGTTGCCCGCTGGCCCTTGGGCGCTCGTAGCAGCTTTGCTTATTGGCGCACCGGTGATCATCATGGCCCTTATTGGTACGTTGAGCTCGGCTTTCAGCCACAACGCCACCATGCGCCGCAACTCGCGCCGTCTGCTCTGGGCCGGCGTGATCTCGTTGGCCGCTGGTTGGGCTGTTGGATTTATTCCGGTCAGCCTTCAATCGCATACTTCGGTAACCGCCTACACCGGACCGTTTGTCTCGTTCACCGTTTTTGCTTTGATGGCCGCAGCTGCCAACGCATTGGCTGCACTGCGTCACGAAAACCAGCCTCGCACCCTGCGTGCACGCGCACCACGATCCTTGGTTTCGCTGATGGCAGTCCTGAGCGTGATCGCTGTTGCCGGCTCAGGAAGCGTACTTTTGGCCTCCCAGCTGAACCCAACGGCAGCTTCGCAGGAGCTGACCAAGCTGGTGGATACCCAGCAAGTTCAGTCCTCCCAGCCACGCACCTTGCCGGCCACGGCCGCTGACGCCGGACGCTCTGAATTCCAAGAGCGCACCTTGGTACTCAGCCCACGTTCATCGGGTGAAATCGACAGCCAGCTGGTTTCCAGCTCAGGTGAGACCCTCGATAGCATCAGCCGCTACTCGCAGGTTAAGCAGCTTGATGGAAGCTTGCTAAACCCGGAACGCAACGAAAGCTCGATTACCTCCTCGACCCAGAGCAAGGCAGTTGCCAAGTTGCTCTCCGAGTCCGCACTGGATTCTCGCGATTCCCTGCGTGACTTAGGTATTGGTTACGTTGTACTGAACGAAACCGGTGAGTCCGTTCCCGCCACCGTGCGCACCCTGAACGCAGCTACCGGTTTGGCTTCAGTAGGACAGACCGACAGCGGTTGGCTGTGGCGTGTGGATTACAAAACTTCGGGTGAAACCGAAGGCGCTGGATTTGCTCGCATCATTGATGAAAATAGTGGCGTGACCGTACTGCCAACCGAGCGTGGCAAGATGAGCAACGTTGAGCTGCCGGAGTCCAAATTGAAGCGGACCTTGGTGCTGTCCACCGCTGCCGATTCGAAGCTGCGCGCCAGCCTCGGGGATGTGGCACTGCGTTCGGTGGCCTATCCGGAAAATTCGGATACCCGCTGGGCTCAGGCCTACGAAATCCCTAATTCCGGTGGCAAGTTGTCGCTGACGCACAAGGAAAGCATGGACACCCCGGTTCTGATTCTAGGCGCCTTGGTCTTGTTGATTACCGTGCTGCTGGCCATTCCGGTTCCAAGCTCGCGCCGATTCGCCAACTACCGCAATAGCGATTATCGTTTCCGCGAACCTCGCGCTGCGGACGAAGAGCTAGCTGATGGTCATGAAGTCTTGGCCGCAGCTGAAGTTCGCAGCCCCTCAACGGCTACTGGCGTCCTGCCACAAAGCCGTCGCGAGGCTCGTGAGCGGGCCAGTGAGATCCGAGAAAACTTGACCCCGAAGCTCAACGACCGAATTTCGGACGATGAAGCCGAGCAGGAGAAGAAGTAGTGAGCGACGAGAAGAACGTTAACTCAGCGGATTCTGCTGATAAGCCTGAAAGCAAGGCTTCGGAGCAATCCAAGCATCCAATGTCTGCAGCGCTGACCCGCGCCGAAGAAAAAGCTGCCAAGATCAAAGCCAAAATCGACGCAAAGTTGGACAAGGCTCGGGCGAAGGAAGCAACACAACGCGCCAAGGCGGACGCCAAAAACGCTGCTGAGTCTGAAAAGGTTCAGAAGGCGCAGCAGGAAGCTGATGCCAAGGCTGAAGCTAAAGCCGAAAAGGCTCGTTTAGCGCAGCAGGAAGCTGACGCTGCCGAAAAGGCCAAGGCTGACAAAAAGGCCGAAGCCCTGGCCGCCAAGCAGGCTGAAGCTGAGCAGAAGGCTGCCGCCAAGGCAGAGAAAAAGCCAACTGCTCAGAATCAGAGCGAGCAGAAGCCTGCAGTGACCCCGGCACCAGTTGCCGATCCTGACAAGGCTGAAAAGTCTGACCAGGCTGATAAGTCTGCCAAGGATGAGAAATCCGAGACCATTCAGCAGCCTGAGACTTCCCAGAAGTCTGCAACTTCTGTGCCTCTTGCAGTATCGAATACCGAACCGGCAAATGCTCCAGCGCAGGAGCCTGCAAAGCCAGTCGCTGCGCAGAAGCCTGAGCCGGTTGCTCACAAGGCTGAAGAGCACAAGCACGCCTCGCATAAGGCCGAGGAACCAAGCCACGCATCGCATAAGGCAGAGCCACAGCAGGATGAAACCTCAAAACCTGCACAGCTAGTTGCACCGTTGCCTGCTTCGCAGCAGCCAGGTGCACCCGTAGCTGCCGATAAGGCTTCGGATTCGGCGGCGACCAAGGATCCTGAGAGTGCCCCGCAACCAGCAAAGAGTTCAGCAACGCCTGCTGCCGGGACTGCAACTGTTGCCGGTGCTACAGCTGCCGCTGGCGGTGTCGCAGCATCGAATTCCGCAGATGAGAAGAATCAGGTTCCTGCCGCGCAAGAGCCAGAAGACGCACAGGCTGCCAAGCGCCGCCGTAAGTTGGAAAAGATTCGTGCTGCTGAGGCAGCTAAGGAAGAACAGTCGCAGAAGTCGGAGGCAGTGGCTACCGTCCCGGCGTCCGAACCAAAAGATTCAAAGGTCAGCGCCCGTCGACGCAAGCTAGAAAAGGCACGTATTGCGGCGAGCAAGGATGCCGCAACGGCTCCTACTCGTAAGAAGACCGGGGCAGTGCTCCTGAGTCTGGCCGCCGTTGTTGCAGCCTGCGCGGTTGTTGGTGGCGGATCGATTATCGCCCCCAAAGCGGCAGAAAGTACTCTGCCAGCGGCGGTGACCAACCTGCCTGCAGGTGACGCCACGAGTATCTGTGCTTCAACTCCACAGCTGCTCAAGGGTGTTGATGGAACGGATCCGCAGTTTGCTGCCGGTGCCAAAAACGTGAACAGCAACGTGCGTTCCATTGCGGTCTCAGACCTAGCCAAACGTATCCCGGGCTCCTCGGTTGCCAAACTTGATGGTTCCTCACCCCGCACACTGACCAAACGCATCAAGGAAGCCGAAGCGGTAGAAGCTCGCGGCGCAGATGATGCTGGACAGACCGGGCGAGTCAGCAAGATTTCAACGCTGAATAACGTCGAGGGTATCCAGTCGTATTCGTTGCAGCCATTAGGCGGCCTGGCCTCGGAAGGTAGCGCACTACGCAGCTACCAAGCCTCGGACGGTGACCTTGAAGGTTTGGCCACGGCTACCTGCCAGGCACCTGCCTCCAACTGGCGCTTCACCGGCCTGCAGACCAGCACCGGATCAACCAGCGTGATGCACCTGTCCAACCCAACACACACCACCGCTCAGGTTGCACTGCAGCTGCGTGGTCCAGATGGACTGATCGATACCCCAACCCTGCAGAGCATTGTTCTTGCTCCGGGGGAGGACAAAGCCTTGGTCCTCGGCGGCTACGCGCAGAATATGGGCTCTGTTTCGGCTGAGGTCACTAGCGTTGGTGGAAAGATCACCGCAACGGTTCAGCAGGCAGCGCTTCGCGGTCTGACCCCGTCGGGTGTGGACTTTGTTGGTGCCAATGCTTCGGCTTCAAACAGTCAGGTAATCCCGGGCGTCTGGATTGATAGCAAGGAGAACATCTCCTCGCTGAGCAAGGACGATAGCTCCTTGGTGCCACAGCTGCACGTTTCTGCCACCGGGTCCTCAGGTGCCGGCTACAAGGTAAAGGTCCTTGGAGAAAATGGTGAAGTAGCAGCAAGCTTTGACGAGAACTTGGCGGCAGCATCAAACGCAACCAGTGTTGTGGATTTGAAGCAGCTGGCCGGTGGCTACTACACCGTCGTGGTTGAATCTGACGCTCCGGTGACCGCAGCAGTACGCATGGTACGAGGTGCTAACCCGAAGGATTCTTCGGACACCGCGTGGGCAGCGAGCTCCAATGTTCTTGCTGGCACTCAGGCCATGCCCATTTCTGCCAACGGCACCGGAAAATTTGCTTTGGCTGCCGTAGATTCGGATTCCTCCGTGGAAGCCACCGTAGTAACCAAGGACGGCAAACTGCAGAAAGCAAAGAAGCTACAGATTGATGCCGGTTCGTCCATTGTCTTTGATCCAAAATCAGTCTCGGATGATGGTCAGGCAGTAATTTTCTCAACCGACGCCAATACCTATATTGCTCAGGTGGCGCTCGGTTCGGATCGTTCGATTGCTTGGGCTGCGATGCCTCAGGCTAATGCCGGTCGCGACGGCATTGTGGTAAATATCGGCGGGTAGCGCCCCGTCACCAAGGAACAGTTTTATGATTACCCCCTTCGGCTGGCTAGCTAGCCGATACACCTTGGAGCGTCGTGCCTTGCGTGCGGCCAGCTTCACGGCCCTAGCTGCTGCCATCTTGATCATCGTGGGTGGCGGCGTGGTTCGCGTGACCGGCTCCGGGCTAGGCTGCCCGGATTGGCCGGCCTGCACCGATGGGTCACTTGCACCCACGGCGCAGATGGGCATCCACGCAACCATCGAGTTCGCCAACCGAATGCTCACCACGGTGCTCTGCGTCGCGGTGGGTTGGGTCATCATTGCAGCTCGTCTGCAACGCGAACCAGTTCCCACCATTACTCGGTGGGCCTGGCTACAGTTCTGGTTGGTCGTTTTGAATGCGGTACTTGGTGGCGTGACCGTATGGGTCAAGCTCAATCCGTTTATGGTCGCCGGGCACTTCCTTGCAGCGACTCTGTTGCTGACCGCTGCGGCTATTACCTGGGATAAAACTCAGAACCTTGAAGCCAGCGAACCACCGTCGAGCACCAGTGAACTTAGGCGATGGGGCACCATCGCGGTCATCATCAACGCGGTGCTGGTTGTTTTGGGAACCGCCGTCACGGGTTCCGGACCACATGCCGGAGATTCGGCCGACGTTCCACGTATGGGCTTTGACTGGCTAAGCATCACCCTCATCCACGCTATCGCGGCCTTTGCGGCGTTGGCAGTTACCTTGATCATCTGGCGCAAAGCCAAGACTCAGCAGGTCGCAGCGGTGTCTCGTAAGGCCAAGATCTACGTTCTGGTTTTCGCCGCTCAGGGTGTGATTGGCATCGTTCAGGCGCTGACCCATTTGCCTGAACTGTTGGTGGTCTGTCACCTGGTGGGTTCGGCCTTGGTATGGATCGGGGCGGTGCGCCTGATGCTCGCCACCCACGCGCCAGCACAAGTGCCGGCGGCTACGCGAAGCTAAAAGTCTTCGGGATCTTCGGGGAAGTAGGACGGGTCAATCTCGTTGATCGGTTTCACCCATAACTGCGCCACCTCGTGAACCACACACTGGTGAACGAGGTCCATCAGCTCTGCGGTGCTATCGGCGATCTGTTCAATCGGCAGACGATAGATCACCAACTCGGCACGCTTATGAGCGGTGGCCGGAGTTGACGATGCCAACGGGATACGATCGGAGACTGCTTCTGCCTGATTGATGAGTTTCTCGCTGGGCACCGGCTCAATGAGGAAATCAATCTGTTCAACTTTATTTGGCCAGCGTTCAGAAAGCCTTTGAGCGCTGGCCATTACTGCGTCGTCGAACCGTTCCGGACGGGAGCGGTAGGCCGGCAAATGAATGGGGATCAGTGGCCCGCGCCGTCCGCGGCCATGGCGATTACGCCGCGGACCACTGGGACGATCAGGCAACTTCGAGTTCATCGTCTCAGCCTATCGCTTAGCACGCTCATGGACCGGCTCCGGCCCACGAACACTGCTAGATCCCCAGCATCAGGGCATCCCACGAGTAGAATAAATAGCGTGGAAGGTCTTCGTCTTTGTTCTCGCCCAGCGTGCCGTGAAACGGCTCGTGCCACCCTCACCTACGTATACGCCGATTCAACGGCCGTGCTAGGTCCATTGGCTACTTACCCCGAGCCGCACTGCTACGACCTCTGCGCTCGGCACGCCAATCGACTCACTGTTCCCAGTGGTTGGTCGCTGATTCGAGGTGCCATGCCTGAAGTGCTTGAGCCCGAAGATGAGTTGAACGCCCTCGTGGACGCGGTGCGCGATAAGCAGCCGCAACCTCATGAATCACGTCATTCCTCCAGCACGCCAGCAGATTCGGTGCGCTCTCGCGATATCAGCAGCCAGCGTTTTGACTCTCGGGTCCGTTTGGCCATGCTCCCTGACGAAGAAAAGTAGTCTAGGCTCACGTATTTAGCCTTTGACGTCCTGCTTATCTCCTAGCCCAAACGTGATTTAGGTGTGGTAATCCGTCGGTTGAGCCCTTGCGGTGGATAAGCTGGAGGCGCGTGAGCCCTCGGTGGCTTACCAGTAACCTAAAACATCACACCATCGCGCGAATTGCAGGAGGTCTGCTCATGGCTGAGGCGGCGAAAAACCCAACCGAGGGGCAAGGAAATGCGGGTCAGCCTGCACCGGCTGCCCCGGAGCGAGCACCCAAGGCGTCACTGAGCCAAAAAGCAGAAGAGCTTGCCGCGCGTCTGGAAGCTCATAAGAATCAGGCTCAGGCCGAAGTAGCTGCCCGCAAGGAAGCTGTTCGCCGAGCCATGTCTGGCAAGTCTGAGTCTGGCACGAACGAATCCGAGACCAATCCAGCTGCTTCACAATCGTCACCTGCAAAGCCGGCTGAGCAGAAGCAGCCTGAACAGAAGCCTGCAGAGCAAAAGTCGACCGCGGACCAGCCAACTGCGCAGAAGCCTGCAGAGCAGAAGCCAGCAACGGCCCAGCCCGCAGCAGCTAAGACTGAGCAGCAGAAGCCAGCGGCAACTACACCTGCACCGGCAAGCACTCCAGCCAAATCTGCTGCTGAAAAACCAGCCGCTGCCAAGCCAGCAGCGAAGCCTCAAGCTCAAGAGCCGGTAGAAGACGTCATTCGCGCCATCAAACTGCCTCACGAACTTGAAGCAGAGAAAAATGCCAAGAACGAACCTGTTGCTCCAGCAACTACCGTTCAACCTAAGGCTGAGCCCGAGAACAAAACTACCGTCCAGCAGGTCCCACCGGTAGCAGTTGCACCGAAGACCGGCTCACTGCCAACCACCAAAGCAGCCGTAGCCCAGGCACGCAATCGTGTCTTTGGTAGCTA
>CAACWO010000112.1_pt1 | contig 47492 bp, 41 predicted proteins | sample 2275661 | NCBI WGS metagenome assembly CAACWO01 (sample SAMEA5312466, study PRJEB27640) | indoor metagenome | biome: indoor environment; feature: uncontrolled; material: polymer concrete tiles wood | place: Germany | collected 2014-07-07 | reverse complement strand
TCACGCGCGAGATCGCTACGCAGTACCCGTAGCAGGACGTTGGGTTTGGCGCTTGCACTCGGCGAGCCTCTGCACGCAGAGCTGGCAGACGCACTGTACGCCCAAGCAGACGCTCATGGCTTCGAAATCATCTTGGGCGCCACCGGTAAACACCGTGACGAGCGCCGGGTACTGAACACCCTGCTCGACGCGGGCGTTGAGGCGGTAATTGGCGTCTTCCCAGAACTCCCCGTCGCTCAACTCACCCAGGTCTCCAAGCAGCTTCCGGTGATCAGTCTGCTGCGTAAGGTCAAGGGCCTGCCCTCGATCATCACCGACGAAGCTGCAGGCATTAAGCAGCTAGTTGAGCACCTGGTAGCACTGGGTCATACTCGCTTGCTGCATCTCGATGGCGGTTCCGCTGTCGCAGCCCGGCAGCGTCGTGATGCTTTTGTTGCCGCCGCGGCAAGCGCCAAGGTTCAAGCCCAAGTCTTAGTGGCCGGAGCAGATGAAACTACCGCTTTCCAGGCCCTGCATGACTACCTAGAGCAAACACCAAGAACACAGTGCGCGTCAGCGGTTTTGGCTTTTAATGACCGTGCAGCCTTAGGGGCCCGGCAGGCGATCGATCTGGCAGCTCTACAGGTTCCTGCACAGATCAGCTTGACCGGTTACGACGACAGTGAATTCTCCCGACTGGCGCACGCAGATCTGACCAGTGTCCGGCAGGATGTCACAGCGTTGGCGGAAGCAGCAATCCACGCAGCTTTGAATGCTTCAGGCAAATCCAGCATTCACGCTCCGCAACTCGTGGTACGCGGCAGCACAGGCGAACGGCGGCCATGACAAAACCAAGCTCGCCACTTACTAGTGACGAGCTTGGTTTTGGTTATCTCGCAAAAATCAGTTTGGGATTATCCGTCTGCCTGCGCTTTGACCAGATAAATAGCGCCTGTGGAGACATCCTCCTCCAGGTCTTCCAGCGAGCGTCCCCGGGTTTCGGGAACCTGAGTGGCTACGAAGATCAACGCTACGACGCCAATGCCAGCAAAGAGGAAGAATGAGCCGGTGATCCCGACTCCTGAAATCAAGGTAGGGAAGTAGAGGGCCAGGAAGCCGTTGGTAATCCAGACAAAGAACACCGAGATTCCAATACCCAGACCACGCATGTGTAGTGGGAAGACTTCAGCTAGCCAGACCCATACTGCAACGTTTAAGAAAGTCTGCATCGAGAGCACAAATGCCACTACAAGGATCATGATCACGATTGGCCTTGCGGGGTTTCCAACAGGAAGTAGCATTCCGGCAAACGCGACCAGCAGGTGACAGATGGTGGTGAGCGACAAACCGATTACAAAAGTCTTTCGGCGGTCGATCAGATCCATATTGCGTAGCGCAATCACGCCACCAATAACGGCTACCGCACCAAATGCGATGTTCGCCAACACAGCCTGCTCTGCAGACATGCCCGACTCTTCAAGCACGCGGGTGCCGTAGTACATGATCGAGTTGATACCAGTGAGCTGCTGGGCCATACCGACGCCGATGCCGATCAGCAGAATGCGTCGCAGCCATTTGTTTTCCATGATGGCTTTCCAGCCAACCTGCTTATTTTCCTTCTTTTCCCGCTCGGCGATAACTTCCACCTCGTGGACCTCGGCCAATGCACGTTCAGGTGAACGGACCGTTTTGAGAATGCGCAAGGCTTCAGCATAACGACGCTTTTCAACCAACCAACGAGGTGATTCCGGCATGCGCAACATTCCGAAGAATAGTGCAACCGCTGGCACCGCGCACACCGCAAACATGATGCGCCAGATGCCATCCACATGCCCCAGGGTCACAGCGAGGATCGCGTTAACCACAAAGGCCGATAGCTGTCCGATGACGATAGCCAGCTCATTGCGGCCGGTGATCGAGCCACGGATTTCGTACGGGGCAAGTTCTGCTAGGTAAACCGGGACCACCGTTGAGGCACCGCCAACTGCCAGACCGAGCAAGATGCGGCCAGAAACCAACACCGCAAAGCCCAGTGGTGAGAACGTGCCATAGTCGGCGGACGCCGGCGATAAAACAACCAAAAGCGTTCCGCAGAGGAACATCCCTGCAAGCGCCATGATGACGCGGCGGCGTCCCACGGCATCGGCGATGCGGCCGCAGGCCAGCGCACCAACAGCGGCCGCGAAGACCAACGAGCTAATGACAATACCGACTTGGAAAAGGCCAAGCCCTAGCTCTGCTGCCATTGGGCCCTCGGCACCGTTGGCTACGCCGGTGTCGTAACCGAAAAGCAGTCCGCCGAAGCAGGCAACAATGGAAATCAAGCCGAGTCGTTTTGAATGTGGCCCCTTAGTCAGGGGCGGTAGACTCGGCGCGGTGGATGCAGCTTGCGCACTGGACATGAAAACTCCTTTGGTTTGCTCAAGCGAAGGATTAGCCGACCCAATCTCGGCCGTCGGATCATCGATGATCCAATCCCCTTCGCTCGCTCTGGCAAGGTGCTGCTTCGCATCATCTTGGTCCCTGCCATATAAACTGAAAGTGATGGGCTTCACAGCCCATATGTAAGGACAATACGTCATCAGTGTTGGAGGAGCAAGCTTTTACGCCTATTTGTCCTAACAAATACTCGCTCGTAACTTTTCAATCCTTTCCTGCGTCGCTCATGCACTGAACAAACACAGGTCAACATTGAGTTGTGAGAGAGTCATTCACTCTTCGACTCCGTTTCAGACGTCAGTTAAATGACATGAACCGAACCTGTTATTAGGTTCGGTTCATGTCATGAGAGCACTTCTCTATACGAAAGATATCACTTTATGAACGTGCCGACTGGGCGGCAGCGACTCGGGCGCGCATCTGCTCCAACTGGTACTTGGAGACTTCAATGGCGTTCTCGTTCTCAGCAAAAACGCTAGAGACCATGACACTGTCCTCGCGGTCCGTAAACCCGTTGTCCACCAGGCCAGAGAAGAACTCATCCCAATTCACATCACCATCACCAATTTTCAGGTGCTGGTGCACACGTACAGCATTGCCCGGAGGATTGGTGATGTAGCGCAGACCGTGCGAAGCATGGTGGTTCATCGTGTCAGCCACGTGAACCACACGAAGCCGGTCCCCCACTGTCTTCATAATCTCCAACGGCTCATCCTTCATATGGAAGGAATGCGAAGCCACATAAACAAAGGACAGGTTCGGCGAATTGACCCCACGGATCACACGCCACGCAGCCAAGCCTTCTTCCACAAAGTCATCCGGATGCGGGTCAATGGCTACGTTGATGCCTTCGCGCTCAAGGATCGGTACGATCTCCTCCATGGAACGATAGAACGCAGCCTCGGATTCTTCGGCTCGTTCAGGTCGCCCAGTGAACTCAGTGTTCATCTGGTTCACACCCAGATCAACGGCAATCTGGATGGCACGCTTCCAATACCGCACCGCAGTTTGGCGCAAGTTTTCATCCGGCGAGGACCAGCGCAGCACCGGCAATACTGACGCAATCCCAACACCCGTGTTTTTGCATTCCGCCGCTAACTTCGCCACCAAGTCATCATCCGCTTTTGGATGAGTGAAGAATGGAATGATATCCGCGTGCGGGGTCAACTGAATGTAGTCATAACCTAGGTCCGCGGCCAGCTTCGGGAATTCCAGCACCGAGTGCGTGGAATGAAATGGAGTTGGGTCCAATGCATATTTCATGATGCCCCTAGTTGTAGAGATCCGGCTTGGAGTTCAGCTTAACTTCTACCTTCTGGCCCGAGCCTTGGGCTTCAACGCCTGCTTCGCAGCAGGCCGCAGTAGCGTAGCCATCCCATGCACTAGGACCGCCAAGCTCACCAACCAACGCAGCATCAACCCACGACTGAATCTCAGTGTCGTAGGCGGCACCAAAACGTTCTTCAAAGCCAGGGGTAATCTTTCCGCCCCACTGACCTGCGGTTCGGACATAAGGGCCAGCGTCATTGCCGATGGAGACAATACCGTCTTCAAAGGACGCTTGTGTTGCTACCTCGTAGCCGAACTTTGCGTTGACGTAGATCTCCACGTCAGCCAATACCCCTGACGAGGTTTCGATCAACACATGCTGAGGATCATGCTGACCATTCGGGGCATTGCGGGTGGCCTTGCCCAAACGCACCTGCACCGAGGTGATCTCTTCACCGGTGAAGTAACGAATAGCATCAAACTCGTGAACCACCGAGTCATGGATCAGCATCTCGTTGGTGAAACCTGCGGGGGTGGAAGGGTTACGGTGCTGGTGGTGCAATACCAGTAATTCGCCTAGGCTCTCCTGCTCAACAACCTTACGCAGTTGCTGGTATTCCGCGTCAAAGCGACGCATGAAGCCCACCTGAATACGCTTTCGACCAAGCTTCGCTTCGGCTTCAACAATCTCCCAGGAGGAAGCAGCATCAGGGGTTAACGGTTTCTCGCACAAGACCGGAATATCGGCCTCAAGCACAGTCAACAATGCATCGTGGTGCAGGAAGCCCGGGGTGGCCAGCAGTACCGCATTCACGTCGCCATCAGCGAGCGCAGCAGCCAAGTCGGTGTAGCCCTTGGCTCCCGGGATGCCTTCGATGGCAGCATTAACACGATCAGTGTCGATATCAACAACAGCGGCCACTTCAGCCCCTGAAATACGGTGGTGGATCCGCTGAATGTGGTCAGCGCCCATGCGTCCGGCTCCAACGACGGCAACGCGCAGGATTTCTGGCACGATATGTCCTTTCAAAAGTTCTTTTTTAGGTGAAGATTGCTTAGACGTGACTACGGGAGCCGCAGCTCAGCAGGTAATCGCGGGTGCGCGTGGCAATAGGCAAAGGCACCGAGAAGTCAGCCACCGGGTACATGTCCTGTTCAACAATGCCGAAGATCGGACGGCCCAGCTTCTCAACTTCCTTCAAGACCTCGTTGAGATCAGGTAGTCCGGAAGGTGGCTCGCACATAACCCCGGCCAAGTTGGCAGCAGCCCAGGTCATGTCCTGCTCACGGACCGTGGCCAGAATGTCTGGGTTGATCTGCTTTAAGTGCAGGTAACCGATGCGCTCCGGGAAACGACGGATCAGATCCACGCTGGAAGCTCCACCGTATTCGGCGTGACCGGTATCCAAGCACAGGTTGGTGAACTGCGGGTCGGTCAGTTCAAGGAACTTCTCGATATCCGGCTGACCACAAACGTGTGAGTCGGCGTGAGAGTGGAACTGCTGCTTCAGGCCGTACTCTTCAAACAGAATCTTGCCCAACCGGTCATGCCCCTTGGCCAGAGCATCCCACGCGGCGGCGTCCAGAGTTCCAGACTCTAGTGCCTGCCCGGTGACGTCATCACGCCACATCGCCGGAATCACCACCATATGTTCACCGCCCACAGCGGCAGTCAGCTCTGCTACTTTACGGGCTGGCTCCCACGCTTCTTCCCAAGCCTTCGCGCTGCCGTCGATCCCGCGGTGGAAAGCGGTGAAAACGGTACCGGCGCAGACGTTGAGGTCGCGAGCGGCCAACTCGTCAGCGAGCTGAGAGGGGTCGGTGGGCAGGTACCCGTACGGGCCCAGTTCAATAGTTTTGTAACCAGACTCGGCCACCTCATCAAGGAAGCGCTGCCAAGGGGTCTGCTTTGGATCATCGGCAAACCAGACTCCCCAGGAGTCCGGCGCAGTTCCGATGGTGATGTTTTGTGCCATGGGATAAACCAGAATCTTTCAATACTCAGTGCCGATGCCGACCGATTACTGGCCGGCATCGGCACGAAGGACAATTATTTTTGTGTGCGCAAACCTAGTTGGAAGGGAAGCTGTACGAGGCGGTGGACTGCTGTGTTGGTTCTGGCCAACGCTGCGTCACGGCCTTGCCTCGGGTGTAGAAACGCACACCATCTGGGCCGAAGATGTGGTGCTCACCGAACAGCGAATCCTTCCAGCCACCGAAGGAGTGCCAAGCCACAGGGACTGGCAATGGAATGTTCACGCCCACCATGCCCACCTGGATGCGGCGGGTGTAGGTGCGGGCGTGAGCTCCGGAGGAAGTGAAGATCGCGGTGCCGTTACCGTAAGGGTTGGCGTTGACTACTTCAATGGCTTCTTCCAAGCTATCTACACGCAGGACCACCAGTACCGGGCCGAAGATTTCTTCGGTGTAGGCGCTCATTTCGCGGTTGACCTTGTCGATGATGGTTGGGCCAACAAAGAAGCCGTTTTCGTGGTCCTTGACCACCAGGTCGCGTCCGTCGATGACCAGTGCTGCACCGGCCTGTTCTGCCTCGCCGACGATCTTCTGCAGGCGTGACTTGGACGCTGGAGTGATGACCGGGCCCATATCTGCCTTCTCATCAAGACCATGGGAGACGTTAACTCCGCGGCCACGCTCAGCCAGCTTATCGACCAACGCATCTGCGCCTTCACCCACGGCGACGGCCACGGAGATGGCCATGCAACGCTGACCGGCGGAGCCGAATGCAGCGGCGTTGATGTGATCTGCTGCCAAATCCATGTCGGCATCTGGCATGACTACGGCGTGGTTCTTCGCGCCACCCAAAGCCTGTACTCGCTTGCCGTACTTGGTAGCGGTCTCGTGTACATACTTGGCGATCGGAGTGGACCCAACAAAGGAGATTCCATCGACCTCTGGGTGGGCTAGCAAACCATCTACGGTTTCCTTGCCACCGTGCAGTACCTGGAAGACACCGTCGGGCAGGCCTGCCTGCTTGAACAGATCGGCAATCAGCATGGAAGCCGATGGGTCACGCTCGGATGGCTTCAGGATGAATGCGTTACCGGCGGCGATGGCTACCGGAGCCATCCACAATGGCACCATGACCGGGAAGTTGAATGGGGTAATACCGGCAACAACACCCAGTGGCTGGCGGAAGGAGAAGACGTCAATTCCGCCGGCTACCTGATCCGAGTAGTCGCCCTTCAGGGACTGGGAGATACCGCAGGCAAACTCCACTACTTCCAATCCGCGGCCGATCTCACCGGCGGCGTCGGAAAGAACCTTGCCGTGTTCGCTGGTGATGATGCGTGCCAGCTCATCGGTGTGCTCGCTGAGCAGCTGCTGGAAGCGGAACATGATCTTGGTGCGCTTGGCGATCGAAACTTCGCCCCAGCTATCTGCCGCGGTGCGAGCTGCCGCAACAACCTGCTCCAGGTCTTCGCTGCTGGCCAGGTGTAGCTGGCCGGTGATTTCACCGGTGGCTGGGTTGTAAACCGGCTGGGTCTGGGTGCCGGTTCCTGCCGATGGGGCACCGTTGATGTAGTGCAAGATTTCTGCGACGTCAGTGGCGATAGTAGTCATTGCTTAGATCCTTTGGTCTTGAGGTTTATGGTGTGTCTGCGCTAGCCCAGTAGGGGCTTTTGGCGAGATTTGTTGTTGGTGTAGTTCTTGTAGGCCTCGGTGGTGCTTTCAAGTTCAGCAACTTCACTGACCGGCACATCCCACCAAGATTCACTCGATGGTGCATCGGCGTACAGGTCGGATTCGATGTGAATCAGGATCGGGCCCGAGCCTTCGGGTGCCGCCTTGGCCTGGGCGATGGCCGCCGACAGATCCTCGATGGCATCCGGTCCAGGGGTAATCCTGATGACCTTTACACCCAAGGATTCGGCGTTGGTCGCCAGATCGATAGGCAAGGTTTCGCCTTCATCAAAGCTGTGGCTGGCAGAATCCAAGGTGCGGTATTTGGTACCGAAGCGCTGGGATCCTAGGGACTCCGAAAGTGCACCGATGGAGGCATAACCGTGGTTTTGGATGAGTACGGTGATGACCTTCAGGCCCTCGGCCACCGCGGTGACCAGCTCGGTGTGCATCATCAGGTAGGAGCCGTCGCCCACCATGACCACCACGTCGCGGTTTTCTTGATCCCCGCGCTCGGTTTCGGCCTGCACTGCACGCTTAATGCCTAGCCCACCGGCAATTTCGTAGCCCATGCAGGAGAATCCGTACTCCACGTGGTAGCCGAACGGATCGCTCACCCGCCACATTTTGTGCAGGTCTCCGGGCAGGGAACCAGCGGCGCAAACTACAACGTCTCGTGAATCCATGGCTTCGTTGACTGCGCCAATGATCGCGTTCTGGCTGACCAAGGGGCTCAGTCGTTCGGAGAAGGCTTCATCAACGGTGGCATTCCAGCGCTGCTTTTCGCTGGCGGTCTGTACTTCCAAAGCACCCTCAACGCGGTATCCGCTCAGCGCTTCGCGCAGTGCGATCAGTGCCTTGCGAGCATCTGCCACTACTGGCAGAACGGTGCCGTGCTTGTAGGCATCAAGCGCGGCCACGTTGATGTTCACAAACTTCACGTCAGGGTTTTGGAAAGCGGTGCGGCTGGCGGTGGTGAAGTCTTCGTAGCGGGTGCCGATACCAATGATCAGATCCGCCTGTTCAGCCAATGCGTTAGCTGCGGTGGTTCCGGTGGAACCGATAGCACCCAGTGAGTACTTCGAATCCCATGGCAGCGCACCGACTCCGGCCTGGGTATTGCCTACCGGGATGCCGGTCGCTTCACAGAACGCGGCCAGTTCCTCGGTAGCAAGGGCGTAGAGCACTCCGCCACCGGCAACAATCAGTGGGCGCTTGGCCGCACGGATCATCTTGGCAGCTTCGGCAATGTCCTGCGCCTCAGGCTCAGGGCGACGAATCTTCCACTCACGTTCAGCAAAAAACTCTTCTGGGAAGTCAAAAGCTTCGGCCTGCACATCTTGAGGCAACGAGATGGTCACCGCACCGGTTTCTGCCGGATCAGTGAGCACCCGCAGTCCGTGATGCAGGGCGCTTGCTAGCTGCTCGGGACGGGTGACACGGTCAAAGTACTTGGACAGCGGACGGAAAGCGTCATTAACGGTGATGTCATATCCGTGAGGCATTTCCAACTGCTGCAGTACCGGATCCGCTGCGCGGGTGGCAAAGGTATCGGAAGGAAGCAACAGCACCGGCAAACGGTTAGCCGTAGCTAGGGCGGCACCGGTGAGCAGGTTGGAGGATCCTGGGCCGATGGACGTGGAGACCGCGTAGGTGGCACGGCGGCGGGTGTGCCGTGCGTAGGCAACAGCCTGGTGCGACTGCGCCTGCTCGTTACGGCCCTGGTAGTAAGGCATGAGGCTTGGATCCTTGGCCTGCCACTGCTTCAGTGCCTGGCCTACGCCTGCAACATTGCCGTGACCAAAAATGCCAAACATGCCAGGAATCAGCCGTTCGCGGTACTTAGTTCCGCCAATGGTATCCACCGTGTACTGGCGGCCGAGGAATTCCACCACTGCCTGTGCGACGGTCATTGTGCGTGTAGTCATCAAGCTTGTCCTTCTGCGTTTGCTGCAGTTGTGCTGTTGTTCAGTAGTGATGCAGCGGTGGCCACGGCGCCGGCTACATCCCCGTCTTCGGGATAGAGCAGGGTTCGTCCCACGGTCAGTCCCTGCACCGAAGGTAGGGCTAGGGCCTCTTGCCACGAGGCGAAGATTTCGTCCGGTTGACCGGCTGGGTCCCCGCCAAGTAATACGGTAGGCAAGGTGGTAGCGGCCATAACGCGTTCCATTTCCTGGACCACTGGAATCTTCAGCCAGGTGTAGGCACTGGATGCCCCGAGTCCGGAAGCAATGCCCATGGACTTGATCACGGCGTCTGGGCGAAGGTCGTTGACTACCTTGCCCTCCACCCGTTTGGAGATGAAAGGTTCCACCATGGCCACCAGCTGGTGCTCGGCCAAGTCGGAGATTGCGTCGGCCGTAGCTTGCAGCGTTTTTACGGTGTCCGGATCTTCGTAGCTGATCCGGGTGAGCATCTTGCCACCATCAGCGCCCAGTGCGGCCAGTGCCGCAGCGCTATGTCCGGTGAAGCGATCATCAATCTCGTTCACCAAGCCGGTCAGTCCGCCACGGTTCATTGATCCAAAAACCAATTTGCCCTCTAGTGCCCCAAGAAGCAGCAGGTCATCGAGGATATCTGGCGAAGCGAGCACACCGTCACAAGCCGGGTTCTGCAAGGCGATCTGCAGTCGGTCCAAGAGCTGGCGGCGGTCTGCCATGGCGGTGGCTCGCTTTCCCACCGAGAGGGCACCGCGGGCCGGGTGGTCGGCAGCGATAATAAAATTCTGTCGCCCCAGTACCTGGCCGGCGTGCTTCTGGCGTAGCTGTGCTGCCCGAAGAACCGATGCCGGATCTTCTAGTCGCCGGCGGGTGATGGATTCGTAGCGGCGTGGATCTTCAAGGTCCACACTCAACTCGGGTGCCTGTTGCATGACTAGACCAGGTCTTTCTGGGAGGTCGGGACGGTGCGGCCACGCTCGGCCAGCAGTGCGTTAACTTCTTCTGGGTTAGGCATCGCATCGGAGCAGGCGACCTTGGAAGCCACAATGGCTCCGGCCGCGTTGGCGAAGTCCAGTACCTGTTCTAGTGGCCATCCGGAAAGCAACCCGTGGCAGAAGGCTCCACCGAAGGAATCTCCCGCGCCCAGACCGTTGGCGGTCTGTACCGGAACCGGTGCGGAGACCACACGTTCGGTGCGGGTTTTAGCCATCACACCTTCTGGGCCGAGCTTGACGACGGCAATCTGCACACCTGCGTCCAGCAAGCGGTCGGCCTGCTCATCCGGGGTTCCTGCGCCAACGGCCACCGTGCATTCGGTGTCGTTGCCGATGGCTACGGTTGCTGAGGCCAAAGCCTGGGTGACCTGTTCACGAGCCTGTTCTACCGAATCCCAGAACATTGGGCGGTAGTCCAGATCCAAGATGGTGAACTGGCCTTCACCCAGGGATTCAACCGGCCGAGCTTCATAGGCTGCCAGCTGTGCGCTGCGTGATGGTTCACGGCTCAGGCCGGTGACGGTGCTCCAGAAGATCTTGGAATTTTTGACCGATTCAAGGTCAATGTCGCTGGTATTGATGTTCCAGTCCGGAGCCATCGGGAAGCGACCGTAAAAGTACAGTGGGAAATCATCTGGTGGCAGGATTGCGCAGAAGGTCACCGGAGTCTGCAGGGTTTCATCGCGAGTTACCTGGGTGCGGTCCACGCCATAGCGGTCCAGTTCACGTTCTAGGAAGGTGCCAAAGTCGTCATCACCAATCTTGGTGACCACGCCGGCAGCACGTCCGTGCTGTGCAGCAGCTACCGCGACGTTGGTGGCGGAACCACCGAGGTACTTGCCGAAGGAGGTCACGTCGGCAAGGCCGACACCGATGTCGTTCGGGTAAACATCAACACTGATGCGTCCGAGGGTCAGTACGTCGTAGTTCACGCGGATCGACGTCCTTTCGAGCTTGAAGTTCTATATGCCGGTGCTCCGTTTTTTCTCGATGTGAGGGGAAGCACAGTTATTACTTTGCATCAAAACCCTTTGGCCTGTCAAAGGTTTGTACTGACATATTTACAAGTTAACGTTGTCCCACTTTGAGTTTCCCCGGATTTTCAAGGAAGTTAGCCTGTTTGGACGAAAAAAATTACGCGTAAAACAACCTAGGTCAGCAACGTCTTGTGTTCAGAAGCCTCGATTCTCGGCCCCGCCCAGGGTGTGCCGAGAGCGCAAAACCAGCAACCAGACCCAGCAAGGCAGCGTGCCGCAATCAGCTGCCTATGAGCCAAGATTTGCAAGAAGTAGCCCTCAGGCGAAAACACTGACCCGGCCCTAACGCTAGGCTCTTAACGAGAAGACCAGTCAAACTTCAGGAGGCACCGTGGCAGCAGAAAGCCAACGAGCGACCATCTATGACGTCGCCCAGGCCGCGGGTGTCTCCAAATCCCTCGTGTCTTTGGTGCTTCGCAACTCGCCCAGCGTTTCGGCCCCGCGCCGCGAGGCGGTGCTTGCCGCCATCAAGGAATTAAATTACCGCCCCAGCCAAGCCGCCACTGCCCTGGCCGGTGGTACCAGTCAGACCGTTGGTGTGGTTATCGATGACTACACCAACCTGTGGTTTGTTGAATTGCTGCGCGGCCTGCAGGAAGGGCTAAGTAGCGCCGGATTGCGCATCGCAGTCTCGGACCGCACGCTGAACGCGCACGTAGAATCCGATCCACTCGAAGGCTTCCTCAGTACACGGGTTGAGGCTTTGGTGCTCGCCACCGAGCCCACACCCGCCATGCGCTTTCCTTCGCACGTTCCGGTGGTGGTGGCCGGTAACCGCGAAACCCAGGTGCCCGGAGCCGATGTCACCGCGAGCGATGACCAACTCGGTGCACGCCGCGCCATCGAGCATCTCATTTCGCTTGGGCACCAGCACATTGGTCACGTAGGTGGCGGTGGCGGTGCCTCAAGGCTCAGGCGCGCCGGATACCTGGAGGCCATGCAAGCCGCCGGGCTCAGCGCGCAGGTGATCACCACGAGCCCGCAAACCACCGAAGCCAGTGGTTATCAGGGCACTATTGAACTCTTAGATCAGGCTCCGGCCACAACCGCCATCTTGGCCGGCAACGATTCGATGGCCATGGGCGCCCTGGCCGCGGCCCGCGATCAGGGACTCTCGGTGCCCGAGGACTTATCGGTGATTGGTTACGATAACTCGCCACTATCCGACACGCATCTGTTGCGACTGACCACGATGGATAGCCGCAACCGCGATCTTGGGCTTCGCGTAGCGCAGCAAGTGATCTCTCGACTGGCTGATCCCAAGCGCGAGGCGCAAAGCGTTTCGATGGAGCCCACGCTGATTGAGCGTGGCACCTGCGCCGCACCTCGAACCCGCTAAATAATTCTTCTCAGCCAACCACTTGACCGCCGTCCGGATTCGCCTTTACACTTTTTTGGAGCGCTCCAAAATATTCCATGAACAACTTTCACACAGGAGAATTCCGTGACAAAAACCATCGGCATTGCCGTCATTGGCGCCGGCATGGCCGGGCTGTCCCACATCGCTGGATACCGCACTGCACCAACCTTCTACAGCTCCGACTTGCCACCACTTCGCTACGTTGCCGTAGCTGATGTGAACACCGATCTCGCGGCCAAGGTCGCCAAGCGTTACGGCTACGAAAAGGCCCTCAGCTCCTGGCAAGAGGTGGCCGCAGATCCAGATATCGACGTGGTCTCAGTAGTTATTGCCAATCGTTTCCACCGCGAAGCAGTTGAGGGTCTGCTGGCTGCCGGCAAGCACGTTTTGTGCGAAAAGCCGCTGGCTGACACCCTCGAAGAGGCCGAAGCAATGGCCCTCGCGGCCCGCAACGCCAACTCCGTGGCTCGCGTTGGTTTCACCTTCCGCCGCACCCCAGGCATCGCCACAATCCAGAACCTCATCGCCGATGGCACCCTGGGCAAGGTTCTACATTTCTCCGGCCGTTACTGGACCGACTACGGTCACAACCCACAGGCCCCAATGAGCTGGCGCTTTAAGGGCGAGCCAGGCTCGGGCGCACTGGCCGATGTGGGAAGCCACTTGGCCTACGTGGCCGAATTCTTGGCTGGAGACATCCTCTCGGTCAGCGGCGGCCAGCTGAGCACCAGCATCACCGACCGCTTCCTTCCAGCCGGCGCCGTCACCGGCCACGATCTGGCGGAACTCAGCGAGACTTCTGAGCCAGTGGAAAACGACGACTACGCAGCGTTCAGCGTTCAGTTCGCTGGAGCCTCGGGCAGCTTGGAAGTTTCCCGCGTGGCAGCCGGTCACCCCAACACACTGAATTTCGAGGTCTTTTGCGAAAAGGGCGCCGCACGCTTCAGCCAGCTGCGCCCCTCGGAAATCGAAATCATGCTCACCGAGGGTCCCTCGGCAACCAACGGTTACCGCACCGTGAACCTCGGCTCGGAGCATGCCTACATCAGTGGCGGTCTACCAATGGACGCACCAGGTGTTGGCTTTGGCCAGAATGACGCCTTCGGCTACCAGGCCCGCGCCTTCCTCGACGAGGTCGCCGGCCTAGAGAACGCCCTTCCAACCAACGCATCATTCGACGAGGGTGTGCACAATATGCAGATCCTGCAGGCGGTCGTGCAGTCCGCTACCCACGACGGAAAGAAGGTTTCGCTGTGAAACTCGGTGTCTACAACGCAATCCTCCACAGCCACCCGCTGACCGAAGCACTCAAGGTCATAGCCGACCAAGGGCTCACCGGAGTTGAGCTGAACACTGGCGGTTTCTTGCCACCAGTACACGTGCCAAATATCGATGAGATCTTAGAATCCGATGACGCTCGTGATGCTTTCCTCGCTCAATTTGAAGGCACCGGCGTGGAAATTTACGGACTGAATTGCAACGGCAACCCGCTGCACCCCAACCGTGAAATCGGCGAAAAGCACGCCGAGGACATCCGCCGCTCCATCAAGTTGGCGGCTCGCCTAGGTCAGACTCGTGTGGTCACCATGTCCGGACTGCCCGCTGGAGAGCACAACGGCACCAACCCAAACTGGGTAGTTAATGCCTGGAATTCGGCAGCCTTGGACCAGTTGGACTACCAATTCGGGATCGCTGCTCAATTTTGGAAAGAAATCGACGAGCTGGCTGTTGCCCACGGAGTGAAGGTCGCCTTGGAGCTGCACCCGCAGAACCTGGTCTTTAACCCTGCAAGCTTCCGCGAGCTACTTAAGCGCGCTGGAACCAGCAACATCGGCATTGAACTAGATGCCTCACACCTGTTCTGGCAGCAGATGGATCCGGTGGCCGTTGTCCGTGACCTCGGCCAGTGGGTCTTCCACGCAGCGGCCAAGGATGTGCGCATCAACGCCAATGCCGCGGTTCAGGGCGTGCTGGATAACAGCTTCCGCAAGTTGGGCGAAGATGAGCCCCGCACCAACCTCGGTGGCGACGAGTGGGCTAACGAGTGGCCAAAGAACTCAGCCTGGGACTTTGTGGCCTTGGGCAAGGGACATGACACCGCGTTCTGGACCGAATTCCTGCGTGCTTTGCACGAGGTGGATCCAGAAATGATGGTGAACATCGAACACGAGGACACCGAACTCGGTGCCGTTGAGGGGCTGGAAGTAGCGGCCAAGGTGCTGATCGAGGCCGACGCAGCCCTAGAAGCCTCGCTGACCAAAGCTTCTTAATAACCTTTCGCTGGCGCAAAGAAGCCCGGAATTCACGTGGTGAATTCCGGGCTTCTTTGCGTCTGTACTTAGACGGTGCGAACTACGTTTTCGTAGCCAAAGCGAGCCTTTGGTGCACCGATTTCGCCTTCGGCTGGCTGACCAATGTTGACTACAAGGAAGCTCTTCTGGTCACCTTCCGGGAAGAAGGAAGCGTCGATAGCCGAGAAGTTAGCACCGGTCATTGGGCCCACTGCGAAGCCAAGGCTACGTGCGGCCAGCAAGAAGTAGCCTGCCTGCAGGTGAGCGTTGTTGTTGCCGGTAGCGGCGGTGAAGTCAGCGTCTGCGTCGTACATGGCCTTAGGGGCGTTGTAGCCTGGCAGGAAGTTGTCCCACTGTTCGTGCCATGCGGTGTCGTAGCTGAGGATTGCTACCAGTGGAGCGGCGGCGGTCTTGGCCTGGTTACCGTGAGCCATAGCGTCAACCAAGGTGGCGCGTGCTTCAGCCGAACGTACGTAGGTCACGCGAAGTGGCTGGGAGTTGAAGGCGGTTGGGCCGAACTTTGCCAGTTCGTAGATCTCCTGCGCCTGAGCTTCGGTGACTTCACCGGTGAATGCGTTTGCGGTGCGGGCTTCGCCAAAGATGGTGTTGATGGTCGCTGAGTCGACCTGGTTTTCCTGGGATGCAACAGTCATGAGATGACCTTTCGGTTCGGCCCGCGCGCCGGGCATTGGGCCGGTACCGGACAGAGGATCTTGTCTACCGTGCACAACCAGCTGAGCTGATCACTCATTCCGCGAACTATTGTGTTTTGCAACACACCGCTAGGGCCTGCGCCCTACGGTTAGGGTGAAAGCGGCGTCTGTCCTGAACGAACTAAACGGCGGTGCACTAGCGCGCAGGCAATCGAGCACAGCGCGATAAACACACCAAAGTACGTCACCGCCATTGATTCGCCGCTGAGCTGACCAACCCAGCCAAGCCCTAAAGCACCCAGAGCAGTCAGCGCATAACCGAGCACCCAGAAGGCCGAACTGGCGCTGGCTCGGTGGCGCAATTCAATACGCCGCAAAACAATGGATAACCCGACCGGGAACAATGCCCCGTGACTAAAGCCAGCAACCAAGAGACCCAGCAGATAGATGCCAACGCCTAGATGCCCATCCACTCTCGGCGCCAGCGCGATGAACACCGTGCCAACAGCCAGCCCAGCAAAACCGAGATGAACTTTCTGGGCCACCAGCTTCCCGCCAATTTTCTGACCCGCCGTGGTGGCGACAAAAATCAACGAACCAATCAAACCCAATAACCGCAGGTCCGTAATGCCGAAGGCGCGGACCACCAGGATGGATGTCATTGCGGTGCAACCACCCATCACCGCGAAGCCTAGGGTCATCAATCCGCCGACACAGTAATCACGTAACGCGAAGCGGGGCACCAGCGGAAGGGTGAGCTTCAGTCGGTTTGATCGGTGCACCACGCTGTCGGGAATCACGCTCAAAGCGACGATGCACAACCCAGAAAGCACCGCATGAACGCTGAAGGCGATCATTGGAACTGCGGGGAAAAAGTAGGTCAAAAAGGCAGCCAGCGCCGGGCCGCTGCCAAGCCCCACCATATTGGCAACGCTGGAAATACTTGCGCCTCGTGCCGAGCTAGAAACCAAGTCAGTCAGATACGCGGTGGCCGTACCGGTCACCAATCCGGCACAGATACCGGAGAAGATGCGGGCAATAAAAAGCATGGGTGCATCGGTGGCCGTGGCATAAAGAATCCCGCTCGCAGCCGAGGCCAACAGCCCAAAAATCATGACCGGTTTGCGGCCTATGGCATCGGATAATGAACCAAAGACACACAGTACGGCGAGCACGACAACGGCATAAATAGCAAAGAGTTGAGTTGAGGCAGCGGTGCTCAGACCGTATTCATCTTGCAGGGTTGGATACAGCGCGGTGGGCATAGTGGTGCCACACATGGCGACCGCATAGGTCACCAAGACCAAAGGTAAGGACCAACCCCGAGCTCGGTTTGGCAAAGCAGGCCGCATCACGCCAATACCTCGCTCTCATGTTGCCTAACAACATGAGCCTAGATAAGACCTAATGTCCTGTCAATTTTTTCACTATTGTTGCTGATTAAACCGAGCTAGGTCAGCGGCTCCGATCAGGCCCGCTGCAGGGCCCAATTCGGCTTGTTTGATCTTTGCAAAGGGGCGGTATCCCCTACCGGAAAGCGAACGGCGGTAGGTTTCTTCGGCCGTGGCAACCAGCTGCTTAGAGGCAGTACCTAAGCCACCACCGATAACAATGGTTCCAGGATCCAATACGGAAGCCAGGTTGGAAATACCCAAGCCCAGCCATTCCCCCATATCTGTAATCAGGTCGCTGCAGGCAGGATCACCTTCCGCAGCCAGGCGAGTCACCGCGACGCCGGTGACGGCCTCCGGGTTATCGCCCACCGCTTCGCGCAGGCGGAAGGCCACCGGCGACTTACTGCGCACCAGCTCGGCTCCTTCGCGGCCTAGCGCGTTGCCTGAGGCGTACTGTTCCCAGCATCCTCGGTTACCGCAAGCGCAACGATGACCGCCGGGAACTATCACCTGATGGCCAAATTCGCCGGCAATGCCCGACTTACCTCGGTGGATTTGGCCTCCAAGGATCACCGCACCGCCGATGCCGGTTCCCAGAGTCAGGCACACCATGTCGCTTTCTCCGCGGCCAGCACCAAATCGGTGCTCGGCCCAGCCAGCGGCATCAGCATCATTAACGAGGGTGATTTCGTGACCCACTAATTGCATCAAGCGGTCCCGCACTGGCTCATTGCGCCACGACAAGTGCGGGCTAAAGAGTACGTTTTGTCCCTTACGGTCCATCCATCCGGCAGCCCCGATACCTACTGGCAACCCTTCGTCATCGTCAGAGAGCTCCCGAATGACCTCGGCCAGGGCACGCTCAATGCCGGCTACGTCATGATTAGGGGTCTCACGATAGATCTGACCGGAGACAGTTCCTGCTTCATCCACGAGGGCTGCAAGAATTTTGGTGCCACCGATATCAACGCCGATGGAAAGATTTGCTGGACTCACAATTTTCCAGCTTAGACCCTATAGCGATATCCGGGGATCAAATGTGCTGTGCTCAACTGCTCACACGCACCGGCGCGGTGCTGGCGCGATGAATAAATCGGGTCGGAACGATGGAGGTACCCGGCTTTTGCTCACCGGTGCGTAGCTGTTCCAAAATCGCTGCCACACTGCGCCGACCCACCTCGGCAAAGTCTTGATGGATGGTGGTTAGCGGAGGTGAGTAAGCGGGGGTATCTGCCGAGTCATCAAACCCGACAACGCTGAGATCCTCGGGGATCCGGCGACCTGCTTCGGCAGCCGCACGATACAACCCCAAGGCCATCTGGTCATTGGCGCAGAACACCGCGGTGCACTGCGTGTCAGCCACGAGGGTGCGGCCAGCTTCATACCCGGAGGCAGCGCTCCAGTCTCCGCGCACTATGTCCTTAACTTCAAGCCCGGCCTCAATCAGGGTTTCGCGCCATCCGTCCACACGTCGCTGCGCTGCGTAGGAGGATTCCGGTCCTGCGAGGTGGCGGATGGTGGTGTGCCCAAGTTCAAGCAGGTGACGTGTTGCTTGCCGTGCACCGTCAGCCTGGTCGGTATCGACCACGGTGTAGGCATCACCCGCGTCGGAATCCACCACCACCGTGGGCACCCCGGGAGGCAGTACCACCTTGGCGCGATCGAGCAGGTGAACCTCGACAATGACCGCTACCGCGTCAACCGCCAGCTCTTCCAGGCGCCCAAAAGCATGCTCCACGCCGCTTTGGGTTGGAAGGTCTACCGGAATCAGGGTGACCGCATAACCAGCTTTGGCCGCTGCGACAGAAATCGCCTGGATGGTTCGATGATTACCCACTGCTTCGAGTGAAAAGGTAATGACCCCGATGGTATGAAAGGAGCCCAGCTTCAGTGCCCGAGCGGCACTGTTGGGCCGGTATCCCAACTCATCCATGGCCTTGAGCACCAGTTCCCGGGTTTGCGGAATGACACCTTGATAGCCATTGGAAACCCGTGACACGGTCTGGGCCGAGACCCCGGCACGACGCGCCACGTCCCCCATGGAAACATGGCGCTTTCGTCCCTCACGGGGGGCTTTTCCACTAGTCATAACTCACAGATTACCGTCGAAAACATTTTTAAGGGTTGGCGTAACCCAAATCACACTTTAGGATGTTTACGTAAACATCGCCTCGCCTACTTAGGGCGAATGGGCCGAACTAAGGATCTACATGAGCAATACCATCACGACGCCAACGGCTCACACGCCACCGTCCTCACCGGGTGCACCAGTTACCCCGAGGCGGCGTCGTCAACGCACTTTCGCAACACGTACGAGGTGGACCGGCTGGGGATTCCTCGCACCATTTATGGCCGTCTTCATTCTGGTGTTCATCGCACCGATCATCTACTCGATCTACCTGAGCCTGTTCCACACCCAATTGGTTGGCGGCACCTCCTTTGTAGGATTCGACAACTATGTTCGTGCCTTTAGTGATCCAGTCTTCTGGGGCGGGCTGCTGCGAGTTTCCCTGTTCCTGGCCATCCAAGTTCCCATCATGCTGGGCATCTCGTTGCTCGTGGCCTTAGCCGTGGACTCCGGACGACTTTATGGGTCGGATTTTTTTAGAATTTCCATCTTCCTGCCCTACGCCGTTCCCGCGGTGGTCGCCAGCTTAATGTGGGGCTTCATGTACGGCAGGCGCTTTGGTCTGGTCGGGCAACTCAACGAGTTCTTCGGGTGGGACATCCCAGACTTACTCGGTCCGCAGATCGTCTTGGCTTCCATCGGCAACATCGTGACCTGGGAATTTGTCGGCTACAACATGCTCATCTTCTACGCAGCGTTGCGTGTCATCCCCTCCTCGCTGTATGAGGCGGCAGCCATCGACGGAGCTGGCCAGTGGCGAGTGATCACCGCCATCAAGATTCCAGCCATCCGCGGCGCACTGGTAGTGGCCACGATCTTCTCGATCATTGGCAGCTTCCAGCTGTTCAACGAGCCGAGCATCTTGCAAGCCTTGGCCCCGAACGCCATCACCTCCACCTACACCCCGAACCTCTACGCCTACTCACTGTCCTTCTCCGGACAACAGCAGAACTACTCAGCCACCGTGGCCATCATCATGGGTCTAATCACCATGGTGATCGCCTACGTTGTGCAGCTGCGTGGCATGCGGAAGGACGCCTAAGCATGGCTTTAACAACTCTGCGCCCCGCAACGACGCGCGGCCGCGGGAAACTGGAAACCCCCAGTCAGCCCAAGCGCAACCTACTGCTGACCATCGTGACCGGCATTGTGTTGGTGTATTCGCTCATTCCGCTGATCTGGCTGCTGATCAATAGCACCAAATCTCAAGCCGATCTCTTCTCCACCTTTGGTCTCTGGTTTGGTCACGACTTCAACTTCTTTGAAAACCTCACTCGCGCACTGACCTACGACGATGGCATTTTCCTTCGCTGGCTGGGCAACACCCTGCTCTACGTTGTGATTGGAGCCGGCGGTGCCACCCTGCTGGCAGTGCTCGGCGGTTACGCACTGGCCAAGTTCAACTTCCCCGGGAAGAAAGCCGTATTTGCCATCGTTATTGGCGCGGTTGCCGTGCCGGGTACCGCATTGGCCGTTCCGACCTTCTGGATGTTCAGCCGTTTGAGCCTGACCGATACCCCGTGGGCAATCATCATTCCCTCGCTGATCTCACCTTTCGGCCTGTACCTCATGTGGTCCTTTGCCAAGGAATCCATTCCCGCAGATCTGATGGAAGCTGCACGCATCGACGGTGCGAGCGAATTCCGTACCTTCTGGCAGGTCTGCCTGCCACTACTGGCCCCGGGTACCGTCACCGTTTTGCTCTTCACCATGGTGGCCACCTGGAACAACTACTTCCTGCCGCTGATTATGCTGCGCGATTCCGATTGGTTCCCCCTAACTCTGGGACTGAACCAGTGGAACTCGCAGGCTGCTACCGCTGGCGGCCAAGCAATTTTTGATCTAGTCCTCATGGGCTCACTGCTAACGATCGTCCCGCTGATCATCGCCTTCCTCTTCCTCCAGCGCTACTGGCAGTCCGGCCTCTCGGCCGGCGGCGTCAAGGAATAACCAACAAATAAATACCGAGTTTTTCAACCCAACGAACGGGGAACACCACCATGTCAACGAAGACAACCCGCCGCCTGCTCGCCGGCACCGCCCTGGCACTGTCCGCCGCACTCGGACTCACCGCCTGCGGTGTCGGCCAGGACCCCAGTAAGGCCGCCGCCGAGGGCGGGGAACTGACCATTTGGGCGTGGGAACCCACACTCAAAAAGGTCGTCGAAGCGTACGAGGAAGAACACCCCGAGGTAAAAATTGATCTCGTGAACGTCGGCACCGGCAATGACCAGTACACCGCCGTGCAAAACGCCATCAGCGCTGGTTCCGGTGGCCCAGATATCGCCCAGCTCGAGTACTTCGCCATGGGCCAGTTTGAGCTCAGCGAATCTCTGGCGGAACTCAACGAATTTGGTGCGGACAAGCTGGCTGACCAGTTCGCCACCGGACCATGGGAAGGGATGAGTACCGACTCCAAGGTCTACGGACTGCCGATGGATTCCGGTCCGATGGCCCTGTTCTACAACGCGGCCCTGTTCAAGAAGCACAACATCGACGTACCAAAAACCTGGGAGCAGTACGCGGCGGCAGCTCGTAAGCTGCATGAGGCAGACCCCAAGTCCTACATGGTCAACGACACCGGCGACGCTGGCTTCATCACCTCATTGATCTGGCAGGCTGGCGGCAAGCCATTCACCACGCAAGGCACCGAGGTCGGCATCAACCTGAACGATGAAGGTGCCCAAAAGGTCACCAAGCTCTGGCAGCCATTGCTCGATGACAAGATGGTCGCTCCCATCACCTCCTGGAGCGACGAGTGGTACAAGGGTCTGGGTGACGGAACCATTGCTTCCTTGGTGACCGGCGCATGGATGCCAGCCAATATGGAATCTGGCGTAGCTGAAGGTTCCGGAGACTGGAAAGTTGCTCCCATGCCACAGTGGGAAGACGGAAATATGGCCACCGCAGAAAACGGGGGCAGCGGTTTGAGTGTCCTGAAGGACAGCAAGAATGCCGCTTTGGCCTATGACTTCCTAGAATTCGCCACCGTTGGTGAAGGTGCGGATCTGCGCATCAGCCAGGGCGCCTTCCCGGCAACCACCAAGGATTTGAACGACGAGGAATTCTTGAACCGTAAGTTCGACTACTTCGGCGGACAGCAGATCAACAAGGTCCTCTCCGATTCTTCGGCCAACGTGGTTCCGGGCTGGTCCTACCTGCCATTCCAGGCGTACGCCAACAGCATCTTTAATGACACCGCGGGCAAGGCCTACATCTCAAACACCACCTTGAGTGACGGACTGGGCCAGTGGCAGAAGTCGCTGCAGACCTACGCCACCGACCAGGGCTTCACCGCCAAGTAACCACGCACTACCCCGCGCCACCGCCGGGACAGAACAGTTTCTGTCCCGGCCGCGGCGCTCCACCCCCATCACACACATTGATCCAGGAGAACACTCCATGCAACACCACCGCTGGTTGCGCACCCCCGCTTCAAAGCAACCACGCCTTTCATTCGGTGCCGACTACAACCCCGAACAGTGGCCGCGCGAGGTCTGGGATGAAGACGTCGCACTTATGACTCAGGCAGGGGTGGATGTAGTCAGTGTCGCCATTTTCTCTTGGGCGAAGCTACAGCCAACCGAAAACAGCTGGGACTTCGAATGGCTCGACGAAGTCATAGACCTGCTGCACGCCAATGGCATCGGCGTGGATCTGGCCACCGCCACCGCCTCCCCGCCAGCATGGTTGAGCATGTTGCACCCAGAAATCCTGCCGGTGACCAGTGAAGGAAACACCCTCTGGCAAGGTGGACGTCAGCACTGGCGCCCCACCAGCCCGATCTTCCGCAAGTACTCCCTCGCGCTGGTAGAAAAGTTAGCCGAGCGCTATAAAGACCATCCGGCGATTGTCGCCTGGCACGTAAATAACGAGCTAGGTTGCCACAATGCCTACGACTATTCCGATGATGCTGCCGTAGCCTTCCGCGACTGGCTCCGTAAACGTTACGGGAGCATTGAAGCGCTGAACCACGCCTGGGGCACCGCCTTCTGGGCCCAGCAATACGGCAACTTTGAGCAGATCCTGCCACCACGGCAAGCCGCCGCGTTCCCCAATCCCACCCAGCAGCTGGACTTCTCCCGCTTCAGCTCCGACGCATTGAAGCACTACCTCTCGTCGGAACGAGAAGTGCTCCGACGCATCACCCCGAAGATTCCGGTGACCACCAACTTCATGATCATGGGTGAGACCGGATTTGCGGACTACGCCGACTGGGCGCAAGAAGTGGACTTCGTTTCCAACGACCACTACCGTCAACCCGTTGAGCGTTCGCGCGATGAACTCGGCTTCTCTGCCGCACTGACCTCCGGGGTGGCGCACGGCGAACCGTGGTTCCTGATGGAGCATTCAACCAGTGCGGTGAATTGGCAACCGATCAACCGACCTAAGGCCCCGGGAGAACTGACCCGCGATTCCTTAACTCACGTGGCTCATGGTGCCGACGCGGTCTGCTACTTCCAGTGGCGCCAGTCAGCTGCCGGTGCGGAGAAGTTCCACTCGGCCATGGTTCCGCATGCCGGCGCTGACTCTCGACTCTTCCGTGATGTGGTGGGCCTCGGTGAGCGACTTGGCCAGCTCGGCCCCGTGTTGGGTAGCAACCGGGCGCCATCTCAGGTGGCGATCCTCTTTGATTGGCAGTCGTGGTGGGGCAGCGAATTAGACTCACACCCCACCGATCGGCTGCGCTACCGTGAGGAAGCCTTCGCCTGGTGGTGCGCGCTAATCGACATGGGCGTTCGTGCCGATGTGATGCCGGTAAGCCACGACTTCTCCGGTTACGACATGGTCATCGCACCGGTGCTGTACTCGGTGCCAAAGCCTCTGGCCCAACGCTTGGAAGGCTATGTTCAGGCTGGCGGACACCTTGTCACCACCTACTTCTCTGGCATCGTTGATGAAAACGACCATGCCTGGCTCGGCGGCTACCCAGGCGCCTTGCGCGATGTACTTGGCATCCGTGTTGAGGAGTTCCGTCCCCTGCACCCAGGCGAAACTGTGTCACTGGGTTCGGCTCCTGGCCAAGGCGAGTTGTGGACCGAGATTGTTGATATCACCGCAGAAAACGTCAGCGTGCTGGCCAGTTTTGAGCAGGATGAGGAACTCGGCGGCCGGCCAGCGGTGACCAGACGCGTCTTGGCATCTGGCAGTGCCAGCTACGTTGCAACCCGACTAGATTCTGCTGCCCGCACGGCGGTGCTAGGCAAGTTGTTGGACGCTGCAGGTATCGTCTCCGAACTTCCAGAACACCTGCGTGGTCAGGTTGAATTTGCCCTGCGCCGCGGCGAGAAGTCGGACTTTGCCTTCCTGATCAACCGAACCAACACCGAACTGAGCCTGGACGGTGTTGAAGGCCAGATCATTGGTTCGGCGGATGCTCCGGGTGCCAAGGGAACCCTGGGCGGCCGGGAAGTTGCGGTATTTGAACTGTCCCGCAATAACTAACTGCGGAACCACAAAGATCATGCGAGGTGCCCCCTTTCGGGGGCAGCTCGCATGATCTTTGTAATTAACTGTTAGGTGACGATTTACGCTCGGGATTGTGAGGCCCGGTGGGCGCTCTGAACCATCTCTTCGAGGCTATGGCGCATCTGCCAGTCCAAGTCACGAGCGGCCAACTGTCCGTCAGCAACAATTCGCGCCGGATCGCCCGGGCGGCGTGCTTCTTCTATTGCGGTGAATTGGATACCGGTCACCTTGGCTACCGCGTCCATGATTTCTCGCACGGAAACACCGTCGCCAGAGCCCAGGTTGTACACCGGTTCCAGTTTGGTGCCTGCTTCCAACTTTTTCGCTGCCTCAACGTGCGCCAACGCCAAATCGGCCACGTGCACGTAGTCGCGCACGCAGGTGCCGTCCGCGGTGTCGTAGTCGGTACCGAAGATCTTCGGTGTCTTGGATTCGTTGAGAGCTTTGAATACCAGCGGGAACAAGTTGTGCGGGCTGGCGTCGTACAGCTCTTCGCTGCCCGAACCCACCACGTTGAAGTAACGCAGCGAGGTGTGCTTCAGCCCCGTCGCCACGGCCTGATCACGAATCAGCCATTCACCAATGAGCTTGCTTTGACCATAAGGAGATTCCGGGAAGGTTCCGGTGTTCTCGGTGACCAGCTCAACCGATGGGGTGCCATACACAGCCGCAGATGAAGAGAAAACGATATTCTGCACCCGCGCGTTTTCCATAGCCCGAAGTAGGTTGGCGGTGCCGGTGACGTTTTGTTCAAAAGTCAGCAACGGATTTTTTACCGATTCGCCCGCGTACTTGTAACCGGCTAAGTGGATCACGCCGGTGATGTCATGGCGCTTCATGATTTCGGTGAGCTTTTCGGTATCCAGCACATTGACCGAATAAAAAGGTAGCTCGCTGGCAACAAATCCGCGGACACCGCTGGACATGGAATCAACAATGACCGGGTTCATTGAAGCCTGCTCCAATGAACGCACTACATGCGATCCGATGTATCCAGCTCCGCCGGTAACTAACCAACTCATGCGCGGCCCGCTCCTTGATCTGCAACAACAGTGAAAATATTCGGGGCTTTAAAGCCGGCCTGGGCAAATGCTTCCAGGACCGCTTGGCTAACCGCTTCGATCTGCTCCCGATGGATCAGTGCAATGGAACTTCCACCAAAACCGCCACCGGTCATCCGCGCACCAATTGCCCCGGCTGCTAGTGATGCTTCAACGGCAGTATCTAGCTCTTCGCAGGAAATCTCGTAGTCATCACGCATCGAAACGTGTGATTGGTACAAAAGCTTGCCAACGGCCTGCAGATCCCCGGCTTCCAGCGCCTGCACGGTGTCCAACACTCGCTGATTTTCGGTGACAATATGCTTTGCTCGTCGACGAACCAGCTCATCTTCAATGACCTGTAGCTCATCAACAGTTCCCACATCACGCAGTGAAGGGACCCGCAAGATCTCAGCTGCTTGTTCACAACTACGTCGACGTGCGGCATAACCACCATCTACATGTGAATGCTCCACACGGGTATCGATGACCAATACCACCGCGTCGTTCTGTGCCAGTGGCAACGGTACCGCGCGAGATTCCATGGATCGGCAATCGAGGAACAAGGCATTCTCAGCACGAGACATCAACGAAGCACTTTGGTCCATGATGCCGGTCGGAGCGCCAACAAATTCGTTTTCGGCCCGCTGCGTTAGTTGAGCCATCTGAGTGTGTGAAAGCCCCAGATCATACAGATCTTTCAGTGCCACGATGGTGCTGACTTCCAAAGCGTGTGAGGACGATAGCCCTGAACCCACTGGCACATCGGAATCCACCAGCAGTTCAAAGCCAGAGATCTCAACGTCGTCCAACTGGTTTAGTGCCCACACCACAGCGGTTGGATAGGCGGCCCAGCCAGAAACGGACTGAGGTGTCAGCCCATCAAGTGGCACGCTGGTGACCTTGGGATCTTCATCTGCACCGTAGGTTGACGCTAGGTTCAGTTCGTTCGCCGAATGCTCAAACTGTGCCTTGCGACGAATCGCCACCAACGCATTTTTATCAATGGCAAAAGGAAGCACATAGCCCAGGTTGTAGTCGGTGTGCTCACCGATCAGATTTACCCGCCCCGGCGCACGCCAGATACCTTCCGGGTGACGTCCGTAAAGTTTCAAGAACTTCTGACGCAGGTTTTCGATTCGTCCTGCTGGTTCGTGGATTTCGCTGTTGCTCAAAGCGACACCTCTCGCAATCTTGCTGCCGTCTGTTCCGGCGTAATGTCATTGATAAATGCACCCATGGCGGCCTCAGAGCCGGCCAAGAACTTCAGCTTGTCCGCAGCACGTCGTGGGCTGGTCAGCTGTAGGTGCAATCGGGTGGCAGCCCTGTCCGCTTCGTTAATCGGTGCCTGATGCCAGGCGGCAATGTACGGGGTAGGCGTGTCATAGAGACCATCAAAACGACGCAAGAGATCGCGGTACATGATCGCTAATTCGTCTTTTTCTTCCTTATTCAACGCCGCAAAGTCTGGAACATGGCGGTGCGGAACCAGGTGAGCTTCCAACGGCCAGCGCGCTGCATACGGAACAAACACAGTGAAGTGTTCCCCACGAGCAACAATTCGCGATCCATCCTCGATTTCAGATTCAAGGATCTGTCCCAGCAACGTCTTTTGCGTCTGTGCGTAGTATTCGCGCGCTTGTTCAGCGATCTTTTTTGCCGTCGGGGTCACGTAAGGATAAGCGTAAATCTGGCCATGAGGATGGTGCAGGGTCACGCCAATATCCTGGCCGCGATTTTCAAAGATGAAAACTTGTTCAATGCCCTCCATCGCTGAAAGCTCACGAGTTCGATGAGCCCAGGCGTCCACCACGGTGCGTGCCCGATCATCGGTCAGCGAGCCAAAAGAACCGGCATGGTCAGAGGTGAATACAACCACTTCGCAACGCCCCACAGCGCTCAGTGGCTGTTCAGGTAGCGTCCCGTCAGCTGCAGGTGCTGGCACCCGGCCAAGAGCAGGGCCGAGCGATGGGAAGCGGTTTTCGAAGACCACTACGTCAAATTCCTCGGCGGGAATCTCACTGTGTCGCGCCCCGACGCTCGGGCACAGTGGGCACTGGTCCTTGGGAGGAAGGTAGGTGCGTGACTGGCGGTGCGCCGCCACGGCCACCCAGTCTCCGGTCAAACGGTCAAAACGTAGCTCTCCGGGCTCGCCGCGCGGATCTAGTTCACGTTCGTCGTTGATCTGTTGCGGGAGTGTGCTGCCGGGATCTGCAAAAAACACTGACTCGCGTCCGTCAGCTAAGCGATGACTTATCCAATGTTCAGCGAGCGTCTCGGACTCGATGTTTTTGACTACCATCAGGCTTTCTCCAGTCTCAGATCATGAATGTGCTCGGTAATGGCGTCCACATCCGCAGGGGATAAAGCGTCATCGGTGATGAGGGTGTCGATGGCAGCAAGTTCAGCAATACGGTACAGACCTTTAGTCCCCCATTTGCTGTGATCAGCCAACAACACATTGCTGTTACTGCGTTCAAGGAAGAGTCGGTTGACTTCAACTTCCATCATGTTTGGAGTGCTCAGACCATCTTCAACGCTGAAACCATGGACGCCCATAAAGCAGCGGTCCACATGCAAGGAAGAAATTGCTGCGGTGGCAAGGGGGCCGACCAATGCATCCGAAACGGTTCTCATGCCGCCGGTGAGCAGTACGGTCTGACCTTCTACTGGAGCGTCTTGAAGAAGGTCTGCAATCCTTGGCGAATTAGTCACCACGGTGATGCGCGGAATTTGGCGCAGCGCGCGAGCTAGGGCGAAGGTCGTGGTTCCGGAAGTCAGTGAGACTGACATTCCTGATTCAACCAGTTTGGCTGCTGCCGAAGCGATGGCAGCTTTCTCCGGTAGTTGCAGCTGCGATTTGCTTTGGAACCCTGGTTCATCCGCTGATGAGTCCTGTTGTAATTCGGCGCCGCCGTGAACCTTATGAAGCTCTCCGTCCTTAACCAACTGGTTCAAGTCACGGCGAACTGTCATGTCGGATACGCCAAATTCAGCAGCGAGGTCCGCAACTTTTGCTGCGCCCGCGGCGCGCACGCGCTCAAGAATTTGTTGGCGACGACGGCCAGGCAGGCTCTCACTCACGGGGGCTCCATTCTTCCTCGCCGCACGGCGACGGTGTTGATTCTTCTTCATAATCTAAACACAAACATGTTTATTTCAACAGTCTTGTTGTTTGCTTATGTTCATTCTACTATGATCTAAAGCACACGACCTGACAACGTTGCCCGTATCGGCATTCAAAGAGGAACGCACATGATTCATCATGAAGAACAGCTAAACATTGACGCACAGTGCCTTGTTCACTTGAACAGCGGCGACGTGTCAGTGCTCATCGACCTTGGCGGGCAACAGCTACCTTCCATCGTCCACTGGGGCGCCACCCTAGGGAAGCTCACTTCCCAGCAGGCGATCACCTTGGCCACCGCCAACACCAACCACGTCACTTCCAACAATCAGGACCTGCCGGTACGCACCGACATCTTGGGATCCCAACACGCAGGCTGGTCAGGACGCCCAGGACTAAGCGGAACCCGTGCAGGCAAAGACTGGTCGCCTAAGTTCACGGTGACCTCCGCAGTTCTGCGCAACGCCGACGCGCAAGAGATCACCATCAACGGTGAACTAACTTCGGCAACGGCCGCCACACTTCAGATCCTCGCTGCCGACACCGAAAGCGATCTGGAGCTTGGTCTAGACCTCGAACTCACCGCACAAGGTGTGTTCCGAGCTCGCGGAACACTGCGTAATACCGCAGCCACCGCTTACCAGGTTCACGAGTTTGGCCTACTACTGCCACTGCCAAGCAACGCCAGCCAGATCCTCGACTTTGCAGGACACTGGGGCAAAGAACGCGTCCCACAGCGCCGCGAACTGACCGTAGGTACTCACCTGCGCGAAAACCGTAAGGGCCGCACCGGCGCAGACGCCAGCTACGTGCTCAACGTTGGCGAACCCGGCTTCAACTTTGCCACCGGCGAACTCTGGGGCCTTCACCTCGGATACTCGGGCAACCAGCGCGTCTGGGCCGAGAAACTCTACGATGGCAACCGCGCCTTGGGCGCCAGCGAACTGCTGATGCCCGGAGAAATTGAGCTGGGACAGGGCGAAACCGTCGACACCCCGTGGATCTACGGCGTCTACGGCAACGGTCTGGATGATCAGGCTCACCGTCTGCACAGCTGGTTGCGCGCCCGCCCCACTCACCCACAACGCCCACGTCCGGTAACCCTGAACGTCTGGGAAGCGGTGTACTTCAACCACGATCTGGCCAAACTCAAATTGCTGGCTGATCGCGCCGCCGACCTTGGTGTTGAACGCTATGTGCTTGATGATGGCTGGTTCGGCTCGCGCCGCGATGACACTTCAGGTCTGGGCGACTGGACCGTATCACCAGAGGTTTGGCCACAGGGCCTGAATCCCCTGATTGATCACGTTACTTCCCTGGGCATGGAATTTGGTCTGTGGTTTGAACCTGAAATGGTCAACGTTGATTCCGAAGTTGCCCACGCGCATCCGGAGTGGATCATGGCTCCAAGTCAGCGACTGCCCATTGAAAGCCGCCATCAGCAGGTGCTGAACCTGGCCATTGATGGAGCCTACGAACACGTCCGCGAGCAGATGCTTGCGGTACTCGAAGCCCACAACATCGCCTACATCAAGTGGGATCACAACCGTGATCTGCTTGAAGCCGGCAATCAGCTGACCGGTAAAGCATCGGTGCATGCGCAGACTCAGGCAGCCTACCGCCTGATGGCTGAGCTCAAGGAACGATTCCCAGAATTGGAAATCGAATCTTGCTCCTCCGGTGGAGCCCGTGTTGATCTGGGCGTACTGGAACACACCGACCGTGTTTGGGCTTCGGATGATATTGACCCATTTGAGCGTCAGCAGATACACCGTTGGACCCAGCAGCTGATCCCAGCTGAACTTATGGGTTCACACGTTGCCTCCGGCGCTTCGCACACCACCCACCGCAATCACTCCTTGCACTACCGTGCAGGTACTGCGTTCTGGGGACATATGGGCATCGAGTGGGACCTGACCGAAGCCGATCCAGAGGACATGAAGGAACTTCGTGCCTGGATCGAATCCCACAAGGAACACCGCGAGCTGCTACACACCGGTCGTATGGTGCGCGTGGACCAGTTCGATTCATCGTTGGACATCCACGGAGTGGTAAGCCAAGACGGCACCGAGGCACTTTTCGCCGTGGTCAGCCTGGCACTAGCGGACACTGACCCTATCGGAAAGTTCAGATTTGCTGGACTAGATAACTCGCTGGATTACCAGATCCGCGATGTCACCCCTGGGTTCCCGGCGAGCGCCGAGTACCAGTCTCGCCATCCACAGTCGACTCACCGTGAACTGAATATGCGTCTGCCCGCATGGTGGCCCGTTGCGGAAGCAGTCATCCTCAGTGGCGCTGGACTGCAAAAAGCAGGAGTCTTCAGCCCTTGGCTCAACCCCGAATCTCTGCGCATCTTGCACCTGCGCGCAACCAGCACTAAGGAAACCAAATGAGTTCCGCAGCCCCCTACCGCTCGCTGAGCCAGGCTAAACGAAGCCGTCGCTCACGCCAAGACCTTCGTCTGGCAATCATCTTCTTAACTCCGGCGGCCATTGGTTTTTTGGTTTTCCTCGTCTGGCCAACCCTGCGCGGTATCTGGTTGAGCTTCACCTCGTACAACCTGCTCACTCCGGCTGAGTTTGTCGGGTTCGCTAACTACGAGCGCATGTTTGGTGATCCGGTATTTTGGCAGTCCATGAAGGTCACCATTGAGTACGTGGTGATCAACATTGGACTGCAGACTGCGGTAGCGCTGGTCATTGCCTTGCTCATGCACCGGCTGACCCAGTCCACACTATTGCGTGGAATCGTGCTGATGCCTTACCTGGTCTCAAACGTGGTTACGGCCATCGTGTTCCTGTGGATCTTGGATGTTCAGTTTGGTGTGGCCAACCAAATCCTTGAGTGGATTGGTGTGGAGAAGATTGGTTTCCTTTCGAGTGAAACGTGGGCTATTCCTACCATCGCGTTGATCAACGTGTGGCGTCACGTCGGTTACACGGCACTACTGATTTTTGCTGGCTTGCAGATGCTGCCCAACGATGTTTTTGAAGCAGCCAAACTAGATGGCGCGGGCGAATTCCGTTCCTTCTTCTCCATCACCATGCCGCTACTGCGTCCGATTCTTGCCCTCGTGTTGATCATGACGGTCATCGGTTCCTTCCAGGTCTTTGACACGGTCGCGGTGACCACCGGCGGTGGACCAGCCAACGCCACCAACGTTCTGCAGCTCTACATCTACGACGTAGCTTTTGGGCGCTTCCAGTTCGGTTACGCCTCAGCAATGTCAGTAGCGCTGCTCGTCGTACTGGGCATCATCACCTTCATCCAATTCCGTTTGACCCGTGCCGGGTCTAGCGACATGAACTAACGGCGGTCCACCATGACAACTACAGCAGCTCATCGCGCAACAAAGACCACGGCACCGGAACCTATCAAGGTTGGCCGACGTGTATCCCCAGGACGCATCGTGGCCTGGGTGGTAATGATTCTGGTCATTATCGTTACCTTGTTCCCGTTCTACTGGATGCTCCGCACGGCGCTGTCCACCAACCAGGGCCTGCAAGCCAACCCGGCTTCGTGGCTACCACCAGAATTCACTTTTGGCGCATTTGAACGTGTTTTGGGGCTGCAGAGCACCGAACAGGCCATCGCTGAAGGCGGTTCGGGTACGCAACTAGACTTCTGGCGTTACCTGCTCAACTCGGTGTTTGTTTCTACCCTGATCACCGTTTGCCAGCTAACTTTCTCAGCCATGGCAGCCTTCGCGTTTTCGCGTTTGACCTGGCCGGGACGAGACAAGGTATTTGCAATCTTCATCGGTGGACTGATGGTCCCTTCGATTTTCACCCTGTTGCCAAACTTCGTCTTGATCAAGCAGCTCGGTTTGATCGATAACCTGGTGGGCATTGCCTTGCCTACGATGTTCATGACGCCCTTTGCGGTATTTTTCTTCCGCCAGTTCTTCTTGAACGTGCCTAAGGAAATCGAAGAAGCGGCATTGATTGATGGGGTATCCAAAGTAGGAATCTTCTTCCGCATTGTGCTTCCAATGTCCAGCTCACCGTTGGCCACCTTGGGAATCCTGACCTACATCACCTCGTGGAACGACTACTTCTGGCCGTTGATGGTTTCCTACACTGACTCCTCGCGAGTGCTCACCGTGGCTTTGGGTGTCTTCCGTTCCCAGTCCCCTCAATCGGGAACTGACTGGGCTGGGCTCATGGCAGCAACACTCATTGCAGCGTTGCCCATGATTCTGCTCTTCGGTGTCTTCGCCAAGCGCATCGTAAACTCCATCGGCTTCAGCGGAATCAAATAGGAGAACCCAATGAAATCCACTGAACTTCGCTCCTCACAGCGCGCCCGGAGAATCACCGCCGTACTCGCCACCACTGCACTGGCTTTAACTGGCTGTGCAGGCAACGGTGAAAACGCTCAGTCCTCCAACACCATCGATTACTGGATGTGGGACACCAGCCAGCTTCCGGCATATCAGAAATGCGCCAGCGGCTTTGAAAAAGACAATCCAGAGCTGAAGGTGAACATCACCCAGTACGGTTGGGACGACTACTGGAGCAAGCTCACCGCAAGCTTCATCGCCGGCACCGGGCCAGATGTTTTCACCAACCACGTTTCGCAATACCCACAGTTCGTTTCGCTAGATGTTCTGGCACCACTGGATGATTTCAAAGACATCCAGGGTGTAGATCAAGATGCGTTCCAAGACGGGCTCAAAGATTTGTGGACCGGTGAAGATGGCAAACAGTACGGAATGCCTAAGGACTGGGACACCATCGCGGTGTACTACAACCAGAAAATCTTCGAGGACGCAGGGGTCAAACCCGAAGAGGTTTCCAACTCGCAGTGGGCCCCAACCGATGGCGGTAGTTTCGAAAAGGTAGTCGCTCACCTGACGGTTGATGCCAACGGAACCCGTGGCGATGAACCTGGGTTCGACAAGAACAAGGTCAAGATTTATGGCCTAGGACTGTCCAACTCCGGCGGCGATAACGCGGGTCAAAGCCAGTGGGCAGGCTTCGCTGCTTCCAACGGTTGGCAGGCAACCAACCAGCCACTGTGGGGAACCCACTACAACTACGATGATCCGAAAGTTCATGAAACTTTGGACTGGTACTTTGGACTCACCGACAAGGGCTTCATGCCACATTACGGTCAGTTCAACTCCGCCGATGGTGTCATCGGTCAGGTCACTTCCGGTTCAGTCGCCATGGTGACAGATGGAGCCTGGATGAACGCGTCCTACGCAGCCAGCGAAAGCAAGATTGGTGCAACGCGTTTGCCAAAGGGTCCGGATGGAACCAGCAAGTCCGCCATTAACGGACTGGCCGACTCGGTAGTCAAGAGCAGTGACAACCCTGAAGCGTCCGCACGTTGGGTTGCCTACCTGGCCAGCGAGAAGTGCCAAAGCGTGGTCGCCAAGGCGGGCGTGGTCTTCCCAGCACGTCGTGACGCCACGGATATCACTTCAAAGATCTACGCGGAAAAGGGTCTGAATCCGGAAGCTTTCACCGGTCCAGTGAAGGAAGGCAATACGTTCTACCTTCCGGTCACTGACCACGGAGCCGACGTCACCTCGTTGATCATTCCAGCATTGGAAGATCTCTGGGCCAACCGCAGGCCGGCGTCCACCTTGGACAAAACCAATGACGCCATAAATAACGTGTTCACCAACTAGCCACGTTTACCTTGCACATAGATGTAGCCGACAGCCTGAGGCTGTCGGCTACATCTATTTTCAGCGGTGCACTGATTTCCCGTTTTTAGTGCCCTGAACCAGTCTGGTTCAGCTTGGGAAGTGGCATCTGGATTTCTCCGGTTTGAATCTTTTGATAATCATCCGGCGTGACCACAGGAATTTCGTACCCTTCCTTATCAATCAGCTTTCCGTCTTCAAAATGGTCTCCGTCAATCAGTCCGCAAACTTCGTCTTGTTTGACCATGCGAGGAGGGGCCGCCGAGAAGACCGAAGCGTTCTTGGTATTGCCAAAAGTGAATTCGTTGAACAGCAGATTGAGCAGCACGGCCATGATGGCTGCGGAGGAAATGCCGGAGTGGAAGATCGTCTCAAACCAGGTGGGGAAACCTGAGTAGAAATCACTCTTGACGATCGGGATGCAACCAAAGGCAATCGACGTGGCCACGATGACCAAGTTCATGCCGTCGTACTTGACCTTAGAGAGCGTACGAATTCCGGATGCCGCCACGGTGCCAAAGAGTACGATTCCCGCACCACCCAAGACTGGGGTTGGAATGGCTGCAACAACGCGTCCTAGGACAGGAAGCAGGCCAAGCACCATCAAGATGCCGCCGCCTGTAGCCACAACAAAGCGGCTGGTAATTCCCGTGATAGCCACTAGGCCAACGTTTTGCGCAAACGCCGACTGGGTGAAGGTATTAAATATCGGGGCAATCGCGGAGGAGGCCATATCGGCACGCAGTCCATTAGCGATTCGCTTTGAATCAACCTTTGTCCCAGCAATTTCACCTACAGCAAGAACGTCAGCCGTAGTCTCCGTGAGGATCACCAGCACCACGATGGTCATGGAGATGATGCCGCCAATTTCAAATACCGGCATTCCGAAAGCGAAGGGACGAGGGAAAGCGAAGAAGGCGCCTTGGCCTACCTTGGAAAAATCGGTCATGCCAAGCAAGGCGGCAACCACGGTTCCGATCACGATGGCCAGCAGAATCGACATGCGTGAGATCGCAGCGTTGCCCACCTTGGAGAGCAGCAGTACTATCAGGAGCGTGAGGGCGGCCAAGCCAATATTGCTAAGCGATCCGTAGTTTTCGGCCTTTGCGTCTCCGCCCATGGCCCAGTTAGCGGCAACCGGGGTGAGCGAGATTCCGATCATCGTGATGACTACGCCGGTGACAACCGGCGGGAAGAACCGGATAATCCTCGCGAAAAACGGGGCAACAAATAACCCAATTAGTGCTGCGACAAGAACTGCGCCGAAGGCCGCTGGCAGTCCCCCGCCACCATTCACTATGGCCACCAAGGTAGCCACCGAGGCGAACGAGGTGCCTTGCACCAAAGGTAACTGAGCTCCGAAGAATGGAATGCCGATGGTTTGCAGCAAGGTGGCGATGCCACCAACAAACAGACAACAAGCGACGAGCAGGCCGATATCTTCTGGTGAGACTCCAGCTGCGTTGCCGATGATCAGTGGCGGAGCAATAATTCCTCCGTACATGGTCAAGACATGCTGTAAGCCGTAGGCCAGACTTTTCCCAACCGAAAGTTTTGTGTCCTCGGGTCTTATGGCTTTGATAGATTCATCAGGTGTAGCGCTCAAGGCTGACCTCCTACGTCAGTTGCTGCCAAGGGTGTGCCAGTGTGTCCGCACCGGCACACCCTCAACGCTGTTCGTTTAGATAAAAGCCGGGATATTGGCCCAGATTGGGTGATTAGCCTCGGTGTCTTCACGGGTAATGGTCGCTTCGATCAGACCGTAGGGACGATCCGCCGCGAAGAAGACCTCGTTGGGGTTGTCCTGTCCGAAGACGTCCAAGTCCACGAGGAAGTGGTGCTTGTTGGGCAAGGACATCTTGATTTCGGCAATTTCTGGGTGCGCTTCAAGAACGGCCTGTCCCATCTGGAACATCGTTTGCTGCAATGCGTAGGAGTGAGTCTGCGCAAATTGGGTCAGCAACAGGTTACGCACCGAGGCATACAGAGAATCAAAGTCGATTCCTTCAGCGATAGCCTGATCGGTGTAACGCCAGCGAGCGGTCACATCGGTAGCCAGGATGCGGTCGGTGGTTTCCTTCAGGGTTGTGTACTTGTCCTGTGGAAAACCGTGGAATTCGCTGCCAGTGGATTTGAGCACCGTGAGATCTTCAAGACCGGAGACGATGGATTTTTTGCCTTGAGCATCGATTTCCAGCACTGCGGTGCGGACCTCGGACTTGTTCTGCGAGAAGGCATGGTCGTGATCGTTGATGCGGTCCCAAGAGAACTGCTGCGCTGCCCAGCGACCGCCGGTGATCCATTCAAATTCACCGGTGAAGTGTTCGCCCAACTTCACCAGGAATTCCTCTACGGCGCCCACGCCATTGCGGGCTAGGCCGTAGACAGTGTTTTTCTGCGTGTCGGTGGCGACAACTCGTGAATTGTCTCCGTCTTGGTGTGCGGCGCTGAAGTCACCGTGTAGCTGGCTGGTGACGTTCAAATCTTGGATCTGGTGGCGTTCGGTGTCGCGGGTGATTTTGACCAAGCGAACTTCGGCCTTGCCGTACTGGTTGGATCCGAGCACGATCTTGGTCTGGGTTGGGGCGGTGGTTTCGGTAGTCATTTCTCTAACTCCCTCGGTATGTGGAATAGGCAAACGGGCTGATAAGAAGGGGTACGTGGTAGTGCTCATCGACGTTGTTTACGAAAAAATCGATGCTTACCGCGGGGAAGAAGCTTTCCGTTCCCTGCTTCCCGAAGTAGTCGCCGGTTTCAAAAGAAATCCGGTAGCGACCGGCTTCACCCTTTGTCGGTCCGAGATTTTTGATACGGCCATCCGCATCGGTCAATCCCGTTCCGATTTCTTGCCAGCCGGATGCCGTTTTGGCTTCCAGCGTGGCCTTAACACCGGAGGCAGGCCTCCCGGTCCCGGTGTTGAGTATGTGGGTGGTGATGTGGCTGCGTTCTGCACTGTCATCTGCCATGGTCATCTCCTAATCGTTGGAGGGAATTAGTTAGTAATGAGGTCTTTGAGCCGAAGGACAGCTATTTCGCGCAATTGCCGGGCGACTTCGGCAGCTTCTGTTTTTTCATCGTTGCTCAGCCGGCGTTCGCACTCGGCCAGAATCTCTTCGGTGCTTCGACCTGCTGCACGGATGAGGAAAACGCGGTCAAAACGCTGTTCATAATTTTGGTTGGCCGCTTTCAGACGCGAGGTGGCATCACCATCTAGGCTCAGTGAGGCCTGCTCGCCACGAGACATCTCGGCTTCCTTGCTTTGACCCTGCGCCCGTTCGCCGATGCGCGGGTGCTGCGCCAAGGCAGCATCAAGTTCTTGGGGGTCAAAAGGAGCGATGCCGTCTAGGGCATAGGAAGAAAGTTCGTCCCGGTTTGCAAAAGGACGGGCAGCAATCAGCTCATGGATCCAACGGTCCACATCAACGCAGGGCCGTAAGAGAGTTTCGGCTTGGTCTGCGGATAGTTCGTTGAACGCGTCGAGGTGCATTGGGTGATCAGCTCATTTCATCGGTCGACATTCCACGGACCTTGGCTGAACACCCTTACCACCGAAAAACTACTTTCGGCTTCGACTCGATGCTGGTTTCGTGGAACCTTGTGGCTCAACTGTAAGCCAACTCACGCAGTGCGCGTCAAGGGAATGCGCCAGAAATTTACATGATCGTATTTGTTAAATACTTTTCACAGGGCGGCCAAAACTACTACCTCGTAGCCCTTGCCAAGGACCCAGAGTGGCTCACATACTGGTTTCACTAGATAAAAGATAATTTTCACAATACGAAAATTTGAGAACGAGGGAGAGTCTCATGACCACCGTCGACCCGACAAAAATTAAATTTCAGACGCAGGAAAATGATTCATCTGGCAGCACGGATGCGTTGCGAACCGGATTGTTTCAGCCGATCGAAGGTCTGGACCCAGACATGGCGCGACACCCAAAGATCTCGCACACTGCACCCTCTGCATGGACCAAGATCTTTGGTTCTAACGCCGAGCACTAAGGGTCACGGCGAGCGCCAAAGCGCAGCGCACGGAACCCCTGTCCCACCGAGCCTTCGTCGGGAAATTAACGTCGCGTGAAGTCCATGAAGTCTGCCGGCGAGGTGCTCGGTGCAGCCATCATGCCCACCACGGAATCGACCAAGAAGTAGCCCACCGATTCCCAGGTGCCTATCGCTTCACCCTCATTAACCGAGCCCTCATATTCGGCGCAGAGTCCCAACAGCATTGGACCTAGGATCTTGGCGCGGGCGCTGATAACAACCTCAGGAAGACCCTCTAACTCTTCGGGCAGCCGCCTCTTCACTTCACTTCCCCGCAGGTCCTCATCAACCAAACCGGCCAGCATCTCGCGCAGGTCTGGACGAAACAACGCCTGAAATAGGAATTTTGCTCGCCATGAAGGTTTAGGCAGTGCATCAAAAGAAAAGACCAGTGGCAGCGTGTACAGCGTGACTATTTCACGCAGATTCATCATTGATGCATCCGAGCTCAACGGCAGTTCAGCGCGGATGGCCCGAACGTCATCCATCGCACGGCCAACCATCGCAGCTAAGAGATCGTCTCGACTCCCAAAGTGATATTTGATGGCCGAGTGGTTCGCCGTGCCAGCATGTTCGGTGATCTTGCGGTTAGAAACCGCATCGATTCCGTGCAACGCAAAAAGCTCTTCTGCCGCATCTAGCAGTACTTCTCGCGCCTTGTCGCTATGTCGACTCACGGAATATTTCCCTTCAAAGCTGGTACGTCCAGTGATCTTAATGGTGATCTATGGCGCTTCCAATGTCATTTTTACGCCACGTGGCGTAAAGTCGTTGATGTACTTCATCTAAAGCCAGTTGTTCCACCAAAGCAACTCGGACTGTCTAAACCTCAGGAGCCAGAGCAATTGAGCACTGCACCCACCGATCCACACAGCACGCCGCCTTCTCGGCGCGAAGCAAAACTGGAACCACACGAAACCTCTGAACAAGAGATCGCCGCCAAGCGGGCCAAGGCTGAAAAGATCGGGCGGACAGTTGCCGTTTTCATCATGCCATTGATGATCGTGGGCATGATGATTTGGGGCTACCTAGGTGCCATGCACCATCAAGAAGCCAAGAACATGCCTGTTGCAATCACCGCATCAAGCTCAACAGCCGCAGAAAAATTTGCTGAGTCACTTGAAGAGAGTGACGGCGATGCGGTGGACATCAAGATTCTCGACTCCGCATTAGAAGCTCGAACACAGGTCACTGACCGCGAGGTCACGGCAGCGGTGGTGCTTGATGATCAATCTGCAACCCTGTACACCGCCAGTGGCGCAGGTGTTTCCAGCTCCTCGGCAATCACCGCAGTGCTCACCCCGGCTTTGGCGCAACAGGGTTTCACGGTCAACAGCCAAGACCTTGTGCCACTTCCTGCCAATGACTCCATGGGCATGGGCGCGATGCTTCTGTCCACAGCAATGATCACTGCCGGTTACATGCCATGGTCTTTGGCTTTCTCCAACTCTCCTGAACTGCTCAAGCGCCGCCGTGCACTGCCACTGTTGGCCGGCTGGTCACTTCTGCTCTCAGGTTTGGGCATCTTGATTGGCGGACCAATTTTGGGCGTCATTCCAGCAGCGAGCATTATCCCGGTCTGGGGCACGCTGGCCTTGGGCGTCTTTGCCGTCGGTTCCTCGCAGGTTCTTTTGACCCGCATCTTTGGTCCTATGGCCGTCATCCCAGGCATGTTCCTGTTCATGGTGCTCGGTCAGCCGGCCTCCAATATGGGCATGTCGGTTTATATGCTGCCTAAGATCTTCCCGTTCTTGCACCAGTTCCTACCGATGCCTGCCCTGGGTGAGGCCATGCGATCGGTACTCTACTTTGATGGCAACGGGGCCGCGAAACATCTTTTGATTCTCATCGCTGGCGCGGTGGCAGCTATCTTGCTGACCACGCTGATCGACTTCCTGAGGACTCGCAAGGGTAAGAGCGCTACCCCTACCCAGATTAATGTCGCCTCCCTCCACGGGGGACCTCGCCCGCAAAACCGGGCATGGCGCTACATCGCTCTGGGCGCAGTACCTTTCACCATGATCGCCATCATGCTTTCGGCAATGCTCGGCGCCATGCAGGAACCAACTCCACGCCACATGCCAGTGGCCCTGGTTGGTTCCACAACACAACAGGCACAGCAGATGGCCGATTCCTTGAATGAATCAATGGAGGGAAAGTTCGACTTCACCATCGTGGATGATGCAGCTGAGGCCAAATCCATGGTCGAGTCTCAGGACCTCACCGGCGCATTTATTCTGCCAAGTCAGGATGATCCGCAGGCAACTATCTATACCGCGCAAGCCTCAGGCAATGCCGCCTCGCAGGTAGTAGTTCAGGTCTTCACCCAGATCGGTCAGTCCCAAAATATGACCGTAGATCATCAGGAGCTCGCGGCACTGCCAGCGGGCGACAATATGGGCACGGTGGCCATGTATCTGGGCATGGGATGGGTGATGGCAGGCTTCATGGTCATCATGGTTGGTTCCACAGCTGCACCGCATACCCGTCCGTTACCAAAACTCATCCCGCTGCTGGCCGTGTACTCGGCCTTCATGTCTGTCGTGTTGTATTTGATTGCCGGACCGTTCACCAACTCGGTTGATGGACACTTCTGGAAGCTGTTTAGTGTCGGCATGCTCGCCATCTTTGCCGTGGCGATGCTAACTACGGTATTCAACCGTCTGATCGGAATGCTCTGCCTGCTGCCAACAATGCTGATCGTGATGTTCCTCGGTGTGCCAGCGTCCAACGGCGCACTGTCGATCTATATGGAACCGCGCATGTTCAACATCCTGCATGACATCCTTCCGATGCCAGCGGCCGTTGAATCCATTCGATCAATTCTGTACTTCGATTCAGAAGGCCTCGGTGCACATTTGATCACCCTAGCCATCTGGGCCCTGGTGTGCTTGGCCCTGACCTTGGTGATCGACCAGCTTAAGGTCGTGCAAACAACCAGCCACCCCATCCCTGAAGAGGAACTAGCCGCCCTTCAAGGACGCGCATTGGAAGCTAAGGCAACGCAGGCTGCGCAGAGCGCAGATCAAATTGATGCCGAAGCCCAGCACCTGATCGATGATCAGAAAGAGACGGTTACGGTGTAGCCGTACCAACGATTCAAGACACCGCGGGGCCGATGAAAATTGGTCCCGCGGTGTCCTTTTTGGAATTAGCTGCGCCGGCACCGAATGCTTGAGGTCCAGTATCTTCCTGCGTCTTCACCGCAATGTCGCTAGAGTTTGAGCACACTCGCCGGTTCCTCAACTGGGCATTATGGCTAGGTCTTCCTAGGATGGGAGCACGCACGCTCACCACCGTTGATGGAACCAGGCAAGGAGAAATGATGGCGCAGTCACCCCACTCAAGCGGGCAGGGTCGCACGATCGTGATCACTGGAGCGGGTTCAGGCATTGGCCGTGCCACCGCACGATTGCTCTTATCCCAGGGCTGGAATGCTGCCCTTGCCGGGCGCACCACGGCCACCTTGGAAGAAACGGCACAGTCCCACCCCTTGGCCTTGATCCATCCCACCGACGTCACCGATCCGAGTGCGGTGGACAAGCTCTTTGCCGCGACCCATCAACGCTTTGGATCAGTAGACGTGCTCTTTAATAACGCGGGGGTGTTTGGGCCAGCGGTATCTATTGACGAGTTGACCCCAGAACAGTGGGATCAAATATGCCAGATCAATCTCACCGGTGCCATCAATGCGGCCCGTAGCGCCTTTGCTCATTTTAAAGCGCACGCCGGTGGCCGCATCATCAATAATGGGTCCATTTCCGCTCAGGTTCCACGCGTCAATTCGGTGGCCTATACGGTGACCAAACACGGGATCGCCGGGTTGACCAAGTCGCTAGAACTAGATGGACGCCCCTACCGGATCCGCGCCACACAAATCGATATTGGCAATACCGCCAGTGACTTACTTGATGATTTTGGTGCCAACGATGGTGCCCTGCAACCCAGTGGACAGCGAATTGTAGAGCCGTCCTTCCCTTTGGAAGAAGCCGCCGAGGCCATTGCCTACATTGCCGGAGTTCCTTTGGGAACTTCTATCAATCAGTTCACGATTACCGCCGGTGGCATGCCGTACATCGGACGAGGCTAGGCGAATCCCCATGCGCGTAGAGATTCCAGATCATCACCGACGTGCTCAGCACGGTTTATCGCAAGGATTTGCCGGTACTTGAGCAGTGGTGTTCGAAGGACATCCAGTGGGATATCGCGGGCAGGCCGTCCATGCAGGGTTTAGAAACAAGTGCAGATGGCCAAAGCTGCAGCAACCAGCAATCAGTGACTCACTTCAGCCACGTCATCAAGTTCGCTTCTGCTGGTAAGGCCGCAAAAATCACCGCGGTCCGCAGCTATTTTGTTGAACAGCCGGGAGCTGAACGGGCGGTTTAGAAGTACTCTGCCAGTAGCGCTTCAAGCTTGCCGAGGGCCGAATTCCAAGCCTTGGTGCTTGTTTCCACGACTTCATAGGGTATCGGTCCCTGGGTCAGGGAAAGCATGGTCTGGCCGGCGAACTCTTTGAATTCAATGCGTGTTTCGATGATCAGGTCCAAGGTCATTTCATGTGGACCATCGGCGCTGACCAGACATTCATATTCATCAAAGGTCGTCAGTACTGCCTTGAGCGGAACCTTTGAGTCTGGGTTGTCGACCTGCACCATTTCCAGTTCATGGCGACCGCCAACTTTGGCTTCAAAAACGACAGAATCTTCATTAACTGCCCAGCCGTGAGGACCCCACCATTGAGCGATGATTTCGGGTTCTACAAAAGCTGCCCAGACGGCAGTTTTCGGTGCAGAAAACTGTCGGGCGATAACCAGTTCAGTCAACGATTCCATGTACTCAATGGTATCGCTACTTAAAGATGCTGTAGCCCCAACCTTGACCGCACGCCACCTTCAACTCTTTTAGCAAAACAGTGGAAAAGTACCACAAACGATGGCAGACGAGAATGCCGGTTCTGCCACGTTGGTCGCAATCGAGTTCAAGGCGAAGGTGAAGGTGAAAAGTAGGTTAGACATTTGGTGTTCTCCGTACTCGTGAATGCGATGATGATCTGTCGCGGCATTCATATGCCACTAACTACTTTTCATCGCGATCGCTGTCTCGCACCTGTACAAAAGAACAGTTCTCGCAAACTATCTACTTTCAGCTGGATTTATTCCCTCCCGGTAAATCGGGCTGAATTCTTCCTTTCTCCCCAGACGCAATAAGGCCTCACTCCTCTCTACCGACCTAACCTTCTCGGACCAAGAATCGTTGAACTTTTGTACACCGCAAGACTGTACGGAAGTACAGGGTCAGTTGATTCAACGGCTAATACAGTCGTTATCAACAGCAACGATTCCAAACCAGGAAGGGCCCATCATGAACGGATTGCAGCTAACCGGCGTTAGTCGTAGCTTCGGGGACCGTACCGTCTTGCACAGCATGGATCTTTCGGTCCAGCGCGGCGAGATCGTCGGTTTCATCGGAGGCAATGGTGCCGGCAAGACAACCAGCATGAGGCTGATCTTGGGGCTACTGAGCGCCGATCAAGGACAAATTACGTGGGACGGCAAACCCATCTCCACCCAGGATCGACGCAACATCGGTTACATGCCTGAAGAACGCGGACTTTACCCACAGATGCCGGTACGCGAGCAGATCATCCACTTTGCATTATTGGAAGGTCACAAGCTTCCCGCTGCACGCACGGTGGCAGATGATCTCATCGCTTCGTTGGGACTTCAGGGTAGGGAACGCACACTCATTCAGGATCTCTCGCTGGGCAACCAGCAGCGTGTTCAGTTAGCAGTTTCACTGGTGGGCAACCCAGCACTTCTGGTACTCGACGAACCATTTTCTGGCTTAGATCCCAGCGCTGTGGCAACCATGGGTGAATTGATCCGTGAACAAGCTGCCCGCGGAGTCGGAGTACTTTTCTCTTCTCACCAACTGGATCTGGTTGAACGACTCTGTGACCGGGTCTGCATTCTCGATCAAGGCCGAGTCAAGGCCAGCGGAAGCATCGCAGAACTAAAAACCGAAGGTCAAAGCCGTTGGCAACTGAACTTCTCTCGTAATGCAGATGTCTTCGCAGCTGAAACAGCAATGCTCCAGGCCATCGACGTAACGAGGTCTTCCACTGATCGAAACAGTGTTGTGGTCTCCTTGGAAGGCGATGACCGCGACATTCCTGCGCAGCTGCTAGCCATTGCGCAGAGACACGGTGGACTGCGCAGCATCGAATCCGTTCAACGTTCTTTGGATGAATTACTCACGAAGCAATACATTTCAGCTGGTTTGGCCACACCGACCGAAGTCGAACCAGTTACAAGAGCATCGGAGGCAAGTAAATGAGCACCGTTTCGAAATCACGACAAGCATTACGCGAAACAGGACTAGTTATCCGTAGGGAAATCCTCACCAGAACGGCAAACCGCACCATTCTATTGACTACCGGGCTACTCGCCTTGGGCGTCGGTGCGGCAGCAGGTGTTGGAGGCTGGTTTCTGGTCAATTCCGCGCAAGGCCTTGAGACGTTCAGCTTGAACCCTCGAATGCTCTTCGCCACTGCCATGATCTGTGCGTTGCTAACTTCTCTGGTCTACTCCTCACAAAGCTTGACCGCCGGAGTGGTGGAAGAGAAGTCCTCGCGAGTTGTTGAAATCCTGCTCACTAAGATCGGCATCGGTCCGCTACTTGCCGGAAAACTACTCGGCATCGGACTGGTCACACTGGCTCAACTACTAGTGATCGGCGGGGCCGGAGTACTCGGGTTCACAGTGGTGGATGGGTTCTCTCTTCTTGATATGCAAGTGGGTCCATCATTGGTGTGGTTTATGGTGTGGTTCTTGCTCGGCTATGCGGTTTTCGCGCTGCTCAACACCGCGTTGGCAGCCACCGTGGCCAGGCAGGAGGACCTGGCTTCGGCAGTCATGCCACTGTCGGTGTTGCAAATGGCACTTTTGGTTATTTCGCTGTACGTCTTACCTACTCATCTAGATAACGCCTGGCTTCATGCTCTGTCCTTTGTCCCGCTATTTTCCTCTTATTTGATGCCTATTCGATTCGGCCTTGACGGCATTGAAATGTGGCAAATGATTGCAGCCGCCGGCCTCAGTGTGATGGCAATCCCTGTCCTGTTCTGGGTTGCAACCCTTCTTTATCGCAACAATGCCCTGCGTACCGGGTCTCGAGTCTCGCTGCGTACTTCCCTGAGCTCGGCCGACTAACGCTAGTTCCTAAACCTGGTCACTACGTCTTTGAAAGGACAAGAACAATGACTGAAAACAACACCGCGCAAAATAGCCCGTCCAAATCCTCGAAGCTCAAGAAGCACCTTCGAAATCTCGGCCTGCTCCTCTTGGGCATCGCCGTGGCTTACGCCATCACCACTTTCCTCGCCTAGCCGCTGTCCAAACCTCATAGCCTGAAAGCGCATCGCCATGACCGTCATTCTCAATCCTTCACTTCCGGCGACCCAAGCTGGCACCACGGCAGCGCAACAGGCCCAACCTCTACTAGATGGTCTTGGTCGGGCACCGATCCGCACAGTCTCAGCAACACAATTTGCCGGTCGTAATGGCAGCTGGATCATGGAATTAACAGACGGAAGTCAGATATTCGTCAAGAAGTTCAATGCATCTGCGACATCACCGCAGGCATTTGCCCGATCAATGAATTTTTCGTTCTTTGCTAGAAACAATCCACAGCATGCGCCTAGCACCCCTAAATTGTTAGCGGGGGATGAATCAACTGGCCTGTTGCTGTTCGACTACTGTCCCGGAACTAGCCTGGCTCATCTGATCGTCCAGGATGCTTTGCCCGTGAGTTTCGCGGCAGATTCCGGCAGGTTATTGGCACGATTACATTCAGGCCCTACTGACGGACTGGATCCAGCGGGCAGTACGCTCCCGGTGCAGACGTTGCGCTTCGGTGTCACACATACCAGGTACTTGGATTTCACGTTGGCAGAACTCAGCCTGTACCCAACTTTGCAACAGGACGGCGAACTCCTTCAAGCGCTCGAAGCCCTACATGATGCTGAGGAGACAAACCGCAAATCACCGATTCACGGTGATCTGCGGTGGGACCAGTTTCATGTGAACGATTCACAACTGAATCTGTTGGATTGGGAAGACTTCTGCCTGGGAGACCCGGCACGAGACATAGGAACACTGGCCGGGGAATGGATCTATCGCGCGGTGCTCGACACGGTCACCTCTCGTGGCGGAGCCGATTCTCCACCCGAATACTTTGACGAAAACAGCGCGACAACCCTGATATCTCACCGGCTAGCTGCAGTCGTTCCGCAGCTACAGGAGCTGTGGCACCACTATCGGCTTAATTCCAGCACCGATGACTCGCAACTGGCATTGCGCGTCACCGCGCGGCTGGGCTGGCACTTGGTGGATCGTTCAATGGCTAGGGCAGCCATGGTTTCTAGGCTCCCCGGAATTGAACGGGCAGCGGCAGGCATCGGCCGTAGAGCCCTTTTAGACCCCGCACGATATAGCCACGCACTAGGTTTCGGAAAGGACTGAGAATGGACGCCCTACTTACGGCAACTAAAACTAATTTCACTGACATCTTGGCGGCCATCTCAGAATCCGTTCAGTTGGACCTGGTGAAAATGACGGCAAGGATCGATGGGCATCATTTTGACGCATCAAGTCCGGGGGAGCTCAAAAACGAACTGAGTGCCCAGATTTATAAGCATCTGCACATCCGCAATCCCCTTATAGATACCCAGCCTACAACCGGAGAACAAGATTTAGCCGCGCAGTTCACCGCCCTGGTTCCACACCGAAGTATTTGGCAGGTAGCGGACTGTGGATTCGAAAGCTCGGCTTCAGTAAATGGAGAATCCCACGTCATCGTGAAGCTCGGCGGTGTCAAGGTTCTAGTACCACAGTCCGACGTACGTAGGGACCCTGTGAAGGAAACGTTGGCCGTACGTCTGCCCAGCTGGCGTGCCCGAACCACACCAGGATATTTGCTGGTTCTCGGTGAGCTTTCCCCTGGGCCTTCCATCGATACAGCTCG
>CAACWO010000204.1_pt1 | contig 48358 bp, 45 predicted proteins | sample 2275661 | NCBI WGS metagenome assembly CAACWO01 (sample SAMEA5312466, study PRJEB27640) | indoor metagenome | biome: indoor environment; feature: uncontrolled; material: polymer concrete tiles wood | place: Germany | collected 2014-07-07 | reverse complement strand
CTGAACTCAACACCACCAAATCAACAAGGCAGTTAAAAGCCAGCCGGGTCGTTGCTAAGGCAACGACCCGGCTGGCCAAGACTATTCGAGATGGCTAAAAGCGGATTAGCCGAAGAACGCATTAGGGAAGCGCAAGACGATGGAAGCGGCAACTAGGATCCACAGAACTGCGGTAATGATCCAGCTCCACTCGGTGAAGAATCGCTTGACCGCTGCACCTGCCGGAATAACGCCGGTGACTACGTTGCGCGCTGTAGTGAAGACAAAGAGTGGAATCACCATGACCCACACAATCATGCAGTAAGGGCACAGGGCATTGATTTCATAAAGAGCCTGGGACCAGAACCAAATGACCAGGCCCATAGCTGCAGTTACGCCTACTTGGAAGCAGATCCAGAACCAGCGTTTGAAGTTTGTTGCACCCGCCAGTAGTACGGCACCAATAGTGAGTACAATAGCGAAGCAGACAATACCGAAGAATGGGTTGGGGAAGCCGAAGATTCCGGCTTGCGCAGATCGCATCACAGTGCCACAAGAAATCCATGGATTGATGTCGCAGCTGGTGACGTAATCCGGGTTCTTGTACAGCTCCAATCGCTCTAATACCAAGATTCCGGCAGCTAGCCATGAGATGAATCCGGTAATTACCAAGAGCAGCCCGAAACCGCGTTCTCTAGCCCACCAAGGCAACACGCCCGGGTTTTGGCTCTTTTCTAGTGATGAAACCATGTTTCGACTATTCCATAAATTTGTAGGAAAGCGGGAGTTTCCGCTTTGAGCCTTTTCATCTTAAGGAGCAATTCTGTGGAACTGATGAGAAGCGGTGAACGCGGTGTGAACTATATATGAGAGAATAGTGATGGTTGCTCGCGGATCCACAGTCTGCTTTCAACCCGACGACAGACTTTTGAAACAACAGATCGCCTGGCGATGCATCGCTTCGGTTGAGTGCCCAATACGTGCGCCTCCCGAGGGAATACCGCGGATCGTAGGGCTGCAAAGGAAAGCAGCCGGTTTTCATAGGCCACGTTGATCCGCAGGAATTGCGTCCAGTTCTATTTCAGAGCTAGTGGCAATCTTGCGGAAAATAGCGAGCTTTTGTGTCTGACCGATAGTAACTAGTCGGCCAAGAGACACGTGATGATTGTAGTTTCAGCGGTGGCGCCGTCTGTGGAGGATGCCTAAGCGGGACAAAGTAGGAGTACGCGAATCTAATGAGCGCAGCAAATCAACGAAAGGGCGGGGCGCAAGGTAACAAGCGAGGCAATCGTTCAACACGTGCCCGTCGAACCAGCGTTTCAACCACACCAGCGCGACCACTGCGTCGTGCAATGACCTTGGCAGAACTCAACGCCGCAGCTGGCGTTGAAGAAAGCCCATACCGCTGGCGAGCGACTCGCCGCACCCAGGTTTCAACCCCTGATTCAACCAAGCGGGCCAACCGTCAGGCTGAGCGTAAAGCTCAGGTTGCACGCCACGCTGCCAGCGACGAAGCAGTCGAGCAAGCAGCCACCCGGCAAGAAACTGCGGATCAGCAAGAACTAGCTAGCGCTGTTGTTGCACCTGCAGAAACTGCCGAGACTGCGCAGACTGAAGAAACTGCAGTGGCTGATGCTCCGGCTCCAGTAGTAGAAGACCACACCGGTCAGCTACTTGCTGAACACGGCAGCTCCATGATCCTTAACCCATTTGCTGTTCCGGAAACCGCTCAGGCAGTTCTGGCTCAGGCCGTGGCTAAGAAGCATGAACCAGCACGCCGTGAAGCGCTGGACTCCGATGCTGAGGCCGATGACGTAACTTCACGTCGTCGCCGCCGCCGCCGTCGCGGAGATGTGGACTTGGAACTTGAAGGTGGCTCACAAGATGATCCACCCAACACGGTCACCCGAGTTCGTGCCCCACGTGCCAGTGTGGAGAGCCACGGCGCAGCCAGCGACCAAGTAACCTCGGTGCGCGGTTCAACGCGTCTTGAGGCAAAGCGTCAGCGTCGCCGTGAATCCCGCGAGACCGGCCGTCGCCGTCAGGTAATTACCGAGGCAGAGTTCTTGGCACGTCGCGAGTCGGTAGAACGCAAGATGATCGTTCGCCAGCGCGAGGACCGCATTCAGATCGGTGTCCTGGAAGACGGTGTGCTTGCAGAGCACTTCGTTTCCAAGACTCAGCAGGATTCGTTGATCGGCAACGTTTATGTTGGCAAGGTGCAGAACGTCTTGCCATCCATGGAAGCAGCTTTCGTGGATATCGGACGCGGCCGTAACGCTGTGCTGTACGCCGGTGAGGTTAACTGGGATATCGCTGCCCTTGAAGGTCAGCCACGTCGCATCGAAAACGCGCTGAAGGCCGGAGACTCGGTACTCGTTCAGGTCACCAAGGATCCAGTGGGTCACAAGGGTGCACGCCTGACCAGCCAGATTTCCTTGCCAGGACGCTACTTGGTCTACGTACCAGGTGGTTCCATGACCGGTATCTCGCGCAAACTGCCAGATGTTGAGCGCCAGCGCCTAAAGAAGATTTTGAAGGATCACCTGCCAGAAAACGCCGGCGTCATCGTACGTACCGCCGCTGAAGGTGCCTCCGAAGAGGAGCTGACCAACGATATTAACCGTCTGCGTGCGCAGTGGGAAGGTATCGAAGAGCAGTCCACCTCGACCAAGACCCTGGCTCCGGAGCTTCTGTACTCCGAACCAGATCTGACCATCAAGGTAGTCCGCGATGTCTTCAACGAAGACTTCACCAAGCTGATCGTCTCCGGCGAGCACGCTTGGGACACCATCGAGGCCTACGTCATGTACGTAGCACCAGATCTGATGGGACGCTTGGAAAAGTGGGAATCCGACGAGGATATCTTCGCTAACTACCGTGTTGATGAGCAGATTGCCAAGGCACTGGACCGCAAGGTCTACCTGCCTTCGGGTGGTTCGCTGGTTATTGACCGCACCGAAGCGATGACCGTCGTTGACGTGAACACCGGTAAGTTCACCGGCTCCGGTGGCAACCTTGAAGAGACTGTGACCAAGAACAACTTGGAAGCAGCCGAAGAAGTTGTTCGCCAGCTGCGCTTGCGTGACATCGGTGGCATCATCGTTATCGACTTCATCGATATGGTCCTTGAGTCCAACCGCGATCTTGTCTTGCGTCGTCTTGTTGAGTGCTTGGGTCGAGATCGCACCAAGCACCAGGTAGCCGAGGTGACCTCCTTGGGTCTGGTCCAGATGACGCGTAAGCGTATGGGCACCGGATTGCTGGAAGTCTTCGGTGAAGAGTGCGAGCATTGTGCTGGCGCTGGTGTGATCACTCACGAAGAACCAGTTGAGTCGCGTCGCACCTTCAACTCGGCCGGCGAAGTTCAGGTAAAAAAGTTTAATGAAAAGCCTGCTCGTAATTCCCGTCGCCGTCGTGGTGGCGAGAAGGACGAGACCAAGCCAGCTGCAAAGCAGGAGAGCACCGTAGACGGTGAGAAGGATGAAGCCGCGCGTAACGCGTTGGCAAGCATCGCTGCTGCCTCGCACCTCGAAGTACACGCTGAAAATGCGGTGAACATCGAAGGTGAGCAGATTCCTGTGATCAAGACCAGCGTGCAGCCTGACGGCGACATCTCGGTCACCCTTGAAGCTCTCGAAGCGGCCCTACCGGGCAAGGACGAGTCCGATGAGGATAATGAGGGCGGGCGCAAGCCACGTCGTCGTTCACGCTCACGGGGACGTAACCGTTCCCAGTCGGAGAATGAGACGCAGGACGCTAAGGTTGATGAAGCTGAATCGAGCACCGAAGAGGTACAGTCGGTAGCGGTTGAAGTTCATCAGGAGCCAAAGGCTGCCACGCAGCCTCGCAAGCGCTCACGCCGTGCTTCACGACCACAGGACGCAGGAGCGGCGCAGTCGCAGCAGGACCAGCCGGTATTGACCGGTCTGGCCATGCCGGCAGCAAACGCCCCTATCGCCTCTGAGATCAGCACCCCTGCTGAATCAACGGCCACCGTTAGCGCGGTAGCCCCACAGAGTTCCACGAAACCGAAGCGACGCAGTCGTCGAGCCACCTCGGCTCAAGGCGACGCGAGTGCAGAAGTTCTCGTGGCTGAGGTATCCGAAGCTACCGGTTCGGTAGTTCAAATGGATGTCTCCAGTTCGCACAAAGAAAAGCCATCTGAGCCTGCCGGGCAACCGGTAATGCTCGGAGTGGGTGTTCCGGTACGCGAGCTGAAATAGATGAACTTGGTCACGCTTCCCCCGCTGGGGCACTTTGTATTTGCCCCAGTGGTGTGGACTAGCGTAATCTAGTTGATCGGTGCTAAACGCCAAGATCACGGACTTTCCGTCCGCTCGGCGTCAAGGCACAAGCGCATGAGATCCCCGGGATTCGCATCCTTTATTGGGTGTTCGGGTCGATATCTGCGCCGGTAAGACAATAAACGTCGAGTAGAAGTGAGTACCCACGTGGTGTACGCAATTGTCCGCGCAGGCGGCCACCAGGAGAAGGTTTCCGTTGGAGACCTCATCACCGTTGACCGTCTTCAGGCTGCCCCAGGCAGCTCCATCGAGCTTCCAGCTTTGCTGTTGGTAGATGGCGAGAAGGTTACTTCCGCAGCTGCTGATTTGGCTAAGGTCACGGTCACCGCTGAGGTTGTAGAAAACCTTCGCGGCGAGAAGATCGTAATCCAGAAGTACAAGAACAAGACCGGTTACAAGAAGCGCCAGGGCTTCCGTGCCGCTCTGACCAAGGTCAAGGTCACCTCGATCGCCTAATTTGGGCTGATCGTAATAACCAATTTTTGTAGCGAAAGAGGCTAAAAGGCATGGCACATAAGAAAGGTGCGAGTTCCACTCGCAACGGTCGCGATTCCAACGCACAGTACCTAGGCGTAAAGCGCTTTGGTGGTCAGGAAGTCAAGGCTGGCGAAATCATCGTTCGTCAGCGTGGCACCCACTTCCACCCAGGCGCCGGCGTAGGCCGTGGCAAGGATGACACCCTGTTCGCCCTGGCTGCTGGCGCAGTCGAGTTCGGCACCCGTCGTGGTCGCCGCGTGGTGAACATTGTTGCCGCAGCCTAATTTAGGCAACAGGCAAATTTTTTAGTACACAAGGGGTGGGCCGTTATTCGGTCCGCCCCTTGCGTGCATAGTTAGACTTTTCTGCGAGCACAGCTCGCAACCCCGTACTAGGAGAAGATGGCCCCGTGGCTGCATTCGTTGATCGCGTAACCCTTCATGTCACCGCAGGTAATGGTGGCCACGGTTGTGTGTCCATCAAGCGCGAGAAATTTAAACCGCTTGGCGGACCCGATGGCGGCAACGGCGGCAAGGGTGGCGACGTCATCTTGCGCGTTGACCCTCAGGTCACCACGCTGCTGGACTTCCACCACCTGCCACACCGCAAAGCCGGCAACGGCGAGCCAGGCAAGGGTGGACTGCACCCAGGCAAGCACGGTGAGGATCTGATCCTTGGCGTGCCTGCAGGTACCGTAATCAAGACCAAAGATGGCGACATCCTTGGTGACCTCATCAACATCGGGGACGAGTACATCGCGGCCCTTGGTGGCATGGGTGGTCTGGGCAACGCGGCAATCTCTTCGGATAAGCGCAAGGCTCCAGGCTTCGCATTGCTGGGTATTCCAGGAACCGCTCAGGACATTGTCCTTGAACTGAAGTCCATGGCAGATATTGCTCTGGTGGGTTACCCATCGGCTGGTAAGTCTTCGTTGATTGCCGCTGTTTCTGCAGCGCGTCCAAAGATCGCCGACTACCCGTTCACCACCTTGGTTCCTAACCTAGGCGTAGTCCAGGCCGGCGAAGTTCGCTTCACCGTAGCCGACGTGCCAGGACTGATCCCAGGCGCTTCCGAAGGCAAGGGTTTGGGACACGAGTTCCTGCGCCACGTAGAGCGCTGTGCAGCCATTGTGCACGTCTTGGACTGTGCCTCGCTGGAATCAGATCGTGATCCACTGACCGATCTGGATATCATCGAAGCCGAGTTGGCCAACTATGAAGCCGACTCCACCTTTGCTGGAACTGACGGCACGATCGTTCCACTGATCGAGCGCCCAAAGCTGATCGCCCTAAACAAGATTGACATGCCAGACGGCGCCGAAATGGCTGAATTTGTCCGTCCAGAGCTGGAAAAGCGCGGATACCGTGTCTTTGAGATCTCGGCACTCTCGCGTAATGGATTGCGTGAACTGTCCTTCGCTATGGCTGAATTGGTAGAACAGGCGCGAGCCGAACAAGTTGTCGAGGCACCAGTTGTTGAGGTGCCAGTGATCCGTCAGCGTTCTTCGAAGCAGGAAGAGTTCTACATCCGCCGCGAAGAGCAGAACCTTGAGCCATTGTGGCGCGTTATCGGCGAAAAGCCTGAGCGCTGGATCATGCAGACTGACTTCCGTAATGATGAGGCAGTTGGCTACCTAGCCGACCGCCTAGCAAAACTGGGGGTAGAGAACAAGCTATTTAGGGCCGGTGCCAAGCCTGGTGACGCTGTCATCATTGGCTCCGAAGAAGATTCCGTGGTCTTTGACTGGGAGCCAACTATGGCTGCCGGTGCTGAACTACTCGGCGGAAGCCGACGTGGTGAAGACATCCGTCTGGAAGACCGCGGAGATCGCAAGACTCGCGAAGAAAAGCGCGCCGATCACGAAGAGCGCAAGGCCGCGAAGGCTGAAGCTCGTGCAGAGCTTGAAGCTGAACGCAAGGCCGGCATCTGGACTGAGTCGGTGAACGCAAAACGCAACAAGAAGGCTGCACCACCGAAGGCAGCCCAGGAGGAAAATTAAAGTATGAGTGAAAGTGCCACTAAGACTATTTCAGCCATTACCTCTCCTCACGAACTGCCCGAAGCACGGCGGATCGTAGTCAAGGTCGGATCAAGCTCGCTAACCACAGTTAGCGGGGGGATATCGCATGAAAGACTGAAGTTCTTGGTGGACACTCTCGCCGAGACCGTGAATAACGGGACCGAGGTTATCCTTGTTTCCTCCGGTGCAATTGCCGCCGGACTGGCCCCGCTGGGTTTGCCAAAACGTCCAAAGGACTTGGCAACCCAGCAGGCCGCGGCCGCAGTTGGTCAGGGTCTGCTGCTGGCCGAATACACGCAGCTATTTGAAGAGCATGATTTGCGAGTGGGTCAGGTCCTACTGACCGCAGATGACCTGATGCGTCGCTCCTCTTACACCAACGCGTTGCGTTCTTTGGTTCGATTGCTGAACCTGGGCGTGCTACCTATCGTGAATGAAAATGACGCGGTAGCCACCCGTGAAATTCGTTTTGGCGACAATGATCGCCTCGCTGCCCTGGTAGCTCACTTGGTGAAAGCCGATGCCCTTCTGCTCTTCTCCGATGTTGATTCCGTCTATGACGCACACCCTGCGGACGGCGGAAGCCGAATCAGCACCATTGAGCACCCCGACGAGCTTGAATCCGTTGATCTGGGTACTCCAGGAGCTGCGGGAGTGGGCACCGGTGGCATGATCACCAAGGTTGATGCCGCAACCATGAGCTCTTCTGCAGGTATCCCAACCCTCGTTACCAGTACCGACAACGCGGCTAAGGCCTTGCGCGGGCAGGACGTCGGCACTTGGTTTGCCGCACGTAATTCACGCCGCTCGGCACGAGACGTATGGTTGGCTTACCTAGCTGGCATTGAAGGCCGGCTGATTCTTGATGACGGTGCAGTCAAGGCCATTGCGCGGGGAACTAACTCGCTGCTTGCCGCCGGCATCATTGCGGTTGAAGGTGCATTTGAAGCTGGGGACGCCGTGGAACTCTGCGGACCTGACCGAGTTCCATTTGCCCGTGGCCTGGTTAATTACGGGTCAGATGAGCTACCTGACATGCTGGGGCAGAACACCGGAGACCTAGTGGATCAGCTCGGCGAAGGTTACGACAAGTCAGTAGTGCATGTCGATGACCTAGCTTTGATCGAACCTATTTTCTAGGATGGGAACTATGAGTATCGACGCCGTACGAACAGAAGAACAGATCACCGACGTCACCAATTCGGTTTATCAGCTCGCTGATCGAGCTCGCCGTGCATCGCGAGTTCTCAAACGAGCCAACCGAGATTGGAAAGACCGCGCGCTGTTGGCCATCGCCTCCGGGATTGACGCGAACCGCTCCAAGATCATTGAAGAAAACAAAAAGGACTTAGAAGTTGGCCGTGGCAACGGAACTTCTGTGGCCATGCTGGACCGCTTGAAGCTGGACAATAAGCGCATTGACGGTCTGATATCCGCCTTGCATGAACTTGCCGGCCTGCCAGATCCTGTCGGTCGCGTAGTTCGCGGCGAGACCCTGCCTAACGGTTTGCGCATGCGTCAGGTCAATGTCCCAATGGGTGTCATTGGAACTATTTACGAGGCTCGTCCCAATGTGACCGTAGACATTGCTGGGCTGTCGCTCAAGAGCGGCAACGCCGTGTTGTTGCGAGGTGGAACCGCTGCCTTCAACTCAAATCAGGCACTGGTCTCGACTATTCGTGACGCACTAGAATCTGTGTCTCTTCCACGAGACCTCGTGACTTCCATTGATCAATATGGTCGCGACGGGGCAGATGCGTTGATGGGCGCACGAGGCAAGGTTGACGTCTTGATTCCTCGTGGTGGCCGAGATCTGATTCAGCGTGTTGTCACCACTGCAAAGGTTCCAGTGATTGAAACCGGTGAAGGCAATGTGCACATCTTCTTGGACGCAGATGCTGAACAGCAGATGGCCATCGACATTCTGACCAACGCCAAGACTCAGCGACCAAGTGTGTGCAACACCGTGGAGACGCTGTTGATCCATAAGGATTCCACTGCCGCTGTGGCTGTGCTGAAGGCCCTGTCGGCTGCTGGGGTCACCCTGCACGTTGATGAGCGTGCTGCAGCGTTGGTTCCTAGTCTGGAAACGGTGGCTGCCCAGGAAGAGGACTGGAGCACCGAGTACATGGATCTGGATATCGCAGTCAAGGTAGTAGATGACATTGACGCGGCGCTGGATCACATCCGTGAATACTCGACCGGCCACACAGAAGCTATCTTGACTTCATCTCTGGCGAACTCTGAGCTTTTCATTGCTGAGATTGAATCGGCTGCGGTCATTGTGAACGCTTCGACTCGTTTCACCGATGGTGGCCAGCTGGGCCTTGGAGCCGAAGTTGGTATCTCGACTCAGAAGATGCACGCTCGTGGTCCCATGGGTCTGACTGAGCTAACCACTACCAAGTGGATTGTTCAGGGTGACGGTCACGTCCGTAAATAGTTTCTGACGGCGCTTTTCGGTAGGATGTAGAAGAAACGTACCGTTACTTTTCGGGCCGTTGAACCGTTGGCTTTGGCCGACGGCTCAATCGGTACCGTGGATACGACTGGAGAATTACTTGAACGCGCTGATTCTGGCCTCTGAAGCCTCTACCACTGGCATCAGTGGGCACACCTGGTCCCTGCTTATCGGTGGCGGCATCTTCGTTGCATTGATGATCTTGCTTTTGATCACCGTTTCCTACACCAACGTAGGCAACCGTCATCCTGCCAAGGAAGAAGAGCAGGATATTCACCGTCAGTTCAAGACTCACGAACCACACAGTCACTAGTCTTGGCTGAGCGTCAGCATCGTGATCGCCCATTACGCCTCGGCGTGATGGGCGGTACTTTTGACCCTATCCATAATGGCCACTTGGTCGCCGCCAGCGAGGTGGCAGCTGAGCTGAATTTGGATGAGGTAGTTTTTGTACCTACCGGCCAGCCGTGGCAGAAGGCAGACAAGCAAGTAACGAGCCCAGAGCATCGTTACTTGATGACTGTCATTGCGACGGCGTCGAATCCCCGCTTCACTGTAAGCCGGGTAGACATTGACCGTGAGGGTGCAACTTACACGCGCGATACTCTCTTGGACTTACGCGCCCAGCGCCCGGAAGCAGAACTCTTCTTCATTACCGGTGCAGACGCGATGAGTCAGATCATGAGTTGGCGCGACATCGATCAAGTTTGGGACCTAGCGCATTTTGTTGGTGTTAGTCGTCCGGGTTACGTGATGAGTGATTTGGGACGTGAAAATGTCTCACAGCTTGAAATTCCAGCACTAGCGATATCCTCTACGGATTGTCGTGAACGCGTCGCCCAAGAGAAGCCAGTTTGGTACCTTGTGCCTGACGGTGTGGTGCAGTACATTGCAAAATATGGGCTGTATACCGAGTCGTAACCTCACATTCGGTGACGTAACACGGCATAATCTCTAGGTAAGGGTGACGGTATTTGTCTATGCGGTCGGGAGAAGTACAGGATGAGCGATAACTCGCAGCCGGTTTCTAGCAGGCGAGCTCTGCGAGAAAAGCGACGCGCCGAAATGGAAGCTTTGCTAGCTAATAGCAAGGCTGAGCAAGACGCTAAAGAACTCGCAGATCAGAAGAACACAGGGGAGTCCGAGAAGTCGGCCAAGCCTGCGAAAACTGAAGCGAGCCCTGAGGCGAAGCCGGATGCAGTCAAGCCGAAGGCGTCACAGCCCGAAGCTAAAGCAGAGGCTAAGCCCGCTGCTTCTCCAAAACCTTCGACTCCGGCCGCTAAGCCGGCTGTCAAGCCGTCGACCCCTGCCGCGCAAGCTACTGCTAAGCCAGCACCAGTTGTTGCTCCGAAGCCTGACGCCGCAAAACAGCCAAACGCAGCCAAGCCAGTTCCTGCTAAGCAGAATGAGGCTAAGGTCACCCCAGCATCCACTGCAAGCAAGCCCGCGGACAAGCCTGTCGCAGCTCCTGCTAAACCTGCACCGCAAAGTCAGGCTAAAGCAGCTGTGCCTGCCCCTGCATCTAGCAAGCCAGAGCAGCCAAAGAACGATTCTTCAAAAGCGCAGCCTCAAGCAGCAGCCTCGGCCAAGCCTGATGCCAGCGAAGAATCTGCCGAAGCTGAAAATACTCCTGAGGGGTCCACGGGGGAGCGCGCCTCATTGCGCCGCGCACGCAACCGTGAGGCACTGCGCGAGCGTCGCCGCCTAGAGGGCGAAGTTGACGCTTTGACTAGCCACATTCCAACCGTGGAACCTGGCGATGACCCTAAGCCACTTACTCGTCGTCAACTGCGCCTTCAGGCGTTAGCCGAGCAAGGTCAAGCCGCGCCAGCTACTTCGCCAAAGCCTGTAACCAAGACAGCGAAGAAGCCGGCAGATCATGATGATTCACCTGAAACTACGGTGATGAGTGTTGAGCAGGCCTTGGCAGCACGTCGTGCTCATGCACCGAAGACTCCAATTGATCCAAACCTGCTGGGGGAGGACGACTCCGAGATTGATCTCGAAGTTCTTGCTCACCAGCGCGAAATGGCTGCACGTGCAGCGATCATTTCTCGTCGAGCAGCTGAACGCGAACGTCTGCGTGTGGAGAATGCGAAGCAGGGCAAGGACGACAAGTCCTCTGATCCATTCACCGGCGCGATGGGCAACATTCGCGAGGTTGAGGACCGTATCGCCAAGACTGGCGTTCAAGGTCCAAAGACACAAAGCGTTTCGCTGAACCTGGATGCTGACGGCAAGATCAGCTCGAAGAAGAACCAGGCCGCTCCTGCAGCTAAGAAGCCAGCTGGCAAGTCTGGTGTTACGGCAAAGCCTGCTCCAAAGCAGACTGCTATGCCAGCACCAAAACCAGTGGCTAAGCCTGAGGCAAAACCAGAAGCTAAGCCAGCTGCCAAGCCGGCCGCAAAACCTGCGGTGAAGCCTGCAGATAAGTCAGCTGTTGAGCAGAAGAAAGCAACACCTGCTGGTGATTCGGCAGCAGTACAGATGCCTCGCATCAACGCGGTAAATGCTCAGGGTCTGGAACCGTTGGACGTACAAACCCACGGTGTTCGACGTGCCAACAACATGCTGATTGCCATGATTGTGGCCCTTAGCCTTGGCGGCGCAGCACTGATCGCAGGACTGATCATGTTGCTCGGCAACTAATTTCATAGCAAAATAAGATTCTCGATCTACACCTCTAACAAGGAGACACCCCACTCAATGGGAGCACACGCAGATTCAATTGCCCTCGTGAAGATTGCAGCTCATGCTGCATCTGACAAGATGGCAGAAAACATGGTCGCGCTCGACGTAGCCGATCGCTTGGGCGTCACCGACGCTTTCTTGATTGTCTCTGGTGGATCAGAACCGCAGGTGAACGCAATCGTTGACGAGATCCAGGCAAAGGTTCTCGCAGAGTACAGCATGCGCCCGGTCCGCCGTGAAGGCTTCGGCATGGGTCGCTGGGTACTTTTGGATTACGGCGACGTTGTTGTCCACGTTCAGCACCAGGAAGATCGTATCTTCTACGCTTTGGAACGCCTCTGGGCCGACTGCCCAGTTATTGAGTTGCCTGAGGAATTGTCCCAGAACAACCAGTAATCTGGAATTTGCATCCTGATCAGTTAGTCCTCTATGATAATGGAGTTGCCTGATCAGGGTAGCAATCCTTTGGGGGTATGGCGCAGTTGGTAGCGCGTCTGCATGGCATGCAGAAGGTCAGGGGTTCGAATCCCCTTATCTCCACCAATTAAATCCTGAAATTCTTGGAAAAGAATTTCAGGATTTTCTCGTTTATAGGCTCATTGATTTCATCAATAGATACGTGTCTTTGAAGGACCAGAGCAGCGGGGACCTCACGCAGAGAGCAGTTGCACAAAACTCGTTGTGTTGCCGAAAGCTTTGTGCACCACTATTTTGATTCTCCTTGCGATACTGGAACAAAGTCATTCAACCAGGAGCACCATGGCACGAATTCAGCGACGCAGCTCACGAGCAAAATACACCGCCAACAACCAGGCCTCGACTCATAGCCTGAAGCGAGTGCGATTCATTGATGACGGTGCTGTGGAGACGGCTCCAGCGGACATCACCGCAACTCAAGCTCTTGAATTCAGCCAAACTGGTGACAACAGGATCGCTCTTTCGCTGTACCCAACGCCGAACGAAGCCGATATCCAAGAACTGACCGAGGCTTGGAACCTGCACCCGGTACTCGTTGAAGACCTCTTGCATGCTCGGCAGCGCCCCAAGCTTGAACGCTATGGCGACGTGCTCCTCATCGTTGTTCGTTCCGCGCTGTATCTTGATGAAGCCGAGACAGTTGAACTTTCTGAGTTCCATATTCTCGTCAGGCCTGGCTCCGTTGCGGTCTTTTGCCAAGATCACCGCTGGATTGATGGAACCGACGGTCACGAATTTGCTGAGTCCATCAGTAATGGAAACCTTCAACAACATCAGATGTTGCTCAAAGACCCTAAGCTCCTGCGGCTAGGGGCGGAGGCTGTGCTCTATCGGATATTGGATGAAATTGTTGACGGATACGCTCCAGTTCTTCGCGGACTAGGCATTGATAAGGAACAGATCGAAAGCCAGGTGTTCGGCGGTGATGCAGCCGTCACCGAACGCATCTATCGACTAAGCCAAGAGGTCGTTGATATGCAGCACTCCACGGCGTCCCTGCTTGAGGTAGTGCGTTCACTGGACGACGGGTTCAGTAAGTATCCAGTTCCTGAGGAGCTGCAAACCTATCTACAGGACGTCACTGACCACCTAACTCGCGCTAATACCCAAGCGCTTGAGTATCGAGAAGCCTTGTCCCAGATTTTGAACGTGAACGCCACATTGGTCGCCCAACGGCAAAACGAAGACATGAAGAAGATCTCTGGTTGGGCCGCAATTCTCTTCGCCCCGACGCTGATCGCGGCCATCTATGGCATGAATTTCGATAACATGCCGGAACTTCACTGGTCCTTTGGGTATCCCGGTGCGGTGCTGTTCATGGTCGTATTTGCTGCAGCACTATATGGTGTATTCAAATGGCGTAAGTGGTTCTAAGTAGTCGTGGAACTAGGGGAGCGAAGTATTGGTCGAGAAGATTGATTTCAAAAAAGTTAGCCCCGGTTATCGTGCGAAGACTTCCGAATTTCAAGTACTAACCCTTGAACCCACTCGTTATCTGATGGTTGACGGAACCGGAGATCCCAATACATCCACGGCCTATACCCAGGCGGTGGAGTCGCTATACCCAATTGCTTACAAGCTGAAATTCGCGAGTAAGCAGATCGGGAGGGATTACGTGATGCCACCGCTTGAAGGGCTGTGGTGGGCCGATGATCTGACTAGCTTCACTGATCATAGGGATAAGTCTTTGTGGCACTGGACGCTGATGTTGATGATTCCGCGGTGGTTAGACGACGGTGACGCGCTGCAAGCTAAAGAAGCCGCACAAGCTAGCAAGAACTTGCCTGCCGCCGACAAGGTGCGCATAGAAGTCTTGGATGAAGGTCAATGCGTTCAGACCTTGCACGTTGGTGCTTACGATGACGAGGGACCGGTGCTCAAGAGCATGCACGAGGATTTCATCCCAAAGCATGGATTGCAGATGACCGGCAAACATCACGAAATCTATCTTGGAGATCCTAGACGAGTGACCCCGGAGAAGTTAAGAACAATACTTCGACAACCTGTTCAATCGCTTTAGCAACTACTAGATGTGGAGCAGAAATTGAGCCAGCAATTAGGACCAGACAGTTTGGTCAAGGACGTCCAGCAGGCGCTGGCCGAGCTGGAAGACCCCAAAGCTAGGGCCATCAACGAACGCCACGGCGATGACTTTGGCGTTAACTTGAGTAAGTTGAGGGCTTTAGCGAAGTCGTTGAAGTCTAATCAGGAACTTGCCGAGCAACTCTGGAACACGCAGGACACAGCAAGCTCTTTGGTTGCCATCTTGATTGCTAAGCCACGTAGCTTCACCCTTGAACAGCTTCTTCAATGGAGCAAACAAGCCAGCACGCCTAAGGTGCAGAGCTGGTTCCTTAGCTACATCGTCAAAAAAACTAAGCTCCTTGAACAGCTTCGATGCGCGCTAATGCTCGAGCAAGACCCAGTCCTAGAAGCAGCAGGTTGGGAGCTGACAGCACACCAAGTGGCCAAGGACCCCGACAAGCTTAATCTTCCAGAACTGCTGGATGCCATCGAGCGACGGATGGTCACGGCACCGGACCGCTTGCAGTGGGCAATGAACAATACCTTGGCAAATATCGGAATTGAACATGCCCCGCTTCGTGCCAGGGCTTTGGCAATTGGCGAGAAACTGCAGGTACTCGCGGATTATCCGACGTCACCCGGGTGCACCTCACCATTCGCTCCAATCTGGATCAACGAAATGGTGAAAAGAAAAGCCTAGGTTCAATTCACGGATGAATTGAACCTAGGCTTCGATCTCGACTGCAGTCGTTAACTTTCGTTGCTGACCAACTCGTCGGACTGTTCACGTAAGACTAGTTTGGAAACTAGCCAGATCGCTGCGGTGAGTCCACCGGTCAGTAGCAACTGGGTGCGTGCTGCAGGATCAGTCATGGCGATAACTACGATCACCGCGAGAACAACCAGAGTTGCGATGCTCAGTGCTGGGAAACCCCACAGGCGCAAAGGCAATTTCTCGCCATTCCTATCTGCCCGGCGTCGCAAGATCAACTGAGTTACCGCGATAAACGCCCAGATGATGATGATCGTTGACCCGACTACATTGAGCAGGACAGGCATGACGGTCTCAGGCCAAATCCAATTCAGACCCACCGCGAGGAATGAGAAAGTGACCGAACTGAGCACGGCCTTGGATGGCACGCCCTTGCCAGTCACGTGGGTGACAGCTCGTGGAGCCAACTTGCGCTGACCCAGCGAGTAGAGCATGCGCGAAGCCCCGTAGATATTGGCGTTCATTGCCGAGAGCAATGCAACGACGACCACGGCGTTCATCAGTAGTCCGACACCCGGGACGTTCATAACACCCAAAGCGGCAGCAAAAGGACCGTCGGCAATAGCCGGATCGTTCCATGGCAGCAGTGCCACAATGATGAGGATCGAGCCGAGGTAGAAGAAGAGGATGCGAAGCATCACTGACTTCACAGTTCGCTTGATGTTGCCAGCAGGATCACTCGACTCAGCAGCGGCAATAGAAACAACTTCGGTGCCACCGAAGGAGAAGATCACGATGAGCAGTGCGGCAGCGATCCCGGGCATTCCGCCCGGTGCGAATCCACCGTGAGCAGCAAGATTGCCAAATCCTACGGATGCGTCGGTAGGGATAACGCGTGTAAGAACCAAGACGCCGAAGACCAAGAACGCGAGAATCGCGGCAACTTTAATGACCGCAAACCAGTATTCGAACCGTCCATAGTTCCGAACACCCAATAGGTTCCCGGCGGTCAGGATGACTACAAAGCCGAGCACCCATGCCCATTGGGGGACTGCAGGGAGCCAAGTGGCCGTGATGGCTGCTGCACCGGTAGCCTCGGCGGCGATCACAACGACTAGCTGAATCCAGTACAGCCAGCCTAAGGTGCTCCCGGCGCTTCGACCCATGGCCCTGTGGGCAAAGGTACTGAATGCGCCGGAGGATGGGTGTGCAGCAACCATTTCGGCGAGCATCGCCATGATGACGATGATGACCGCCCCGGCGATCAAGTAGGAAATCAATACTGCCGGGCCTGCGATGGAGATCGCCTGGCCGGATCCAACAAAAAGGCCAGCGCCGATAGCTCCGCCCAGACCCATCATGGAAATCTGGCGTTGAGTCAGCGAAGAGTGGAGCTGGGAAGTCGGAGTTTTTATTGCGGTCATGCGGTGGCCGCCTCTGCGGGTTTGATTGCTGGCAAAGCTGCCAGCACACGATTGACATCTTCTTCGGTGCCGGAGGAAATACGTAGTCCATCACCGGCGAATGCGCGGACAATGACTCCGCCGGAAGCAAGCTGGGCTTCCAACTCGATGGTTTGCTCACCGGCATCAACCCAAACGAAGTTTGCCTGCGACTTCACAACTGGGTATCCAGCGGCCGCTAGAGCCTCATACATGCGTTCGCGCTGAGTCACGACCTCTTCGATGCGTACGGAGAGCTCATCGATGGCAGCTAGGGAAGCTACTGCGGCACGCTGTGCTAGGTCAGAGACACCGAAGGGCACTGCGACTTTACGCAAGTTTTCTGCTACTTTCAAAGGGCTGATTGCATAGCCGATTCGCAGGCCGGCAAGTCCGTAAGCCTTGGAGAACGTATGGAGTACGGCCACGTGTGGGTACTTGCGGAAGAGGGCAAGTCCATCAGCGCGTACGGTGGAACGGTCAAAATGCACGTAGGCTTCGTCGACTACGACAAGGACATCGCGTGGCACAGCATTGATGAAATCATCGAGTGCCTGGGCCTGAACAACCGTTCCAGTCGGGTTGTTGGGATTGCAGATAAAAATGAGGCGTGTTTTTTCGGTAATCGCGTTGAGCATGGCCGGCAGATCGTGACGTGATTCGCTGTCGAGGGGGACTTCAACCGGAGTGGCGCCAGCAATTCGGACCAGTGATGGGTAGGCCTCGAACGAACGCCAGGCGTACATGACTTCGTCACCTTCTGCGGCGACGGCATGAATGATCTGGGCCGCGACTTCAACTGAACCTGCCCCGAGGGTGATGTGCTCAGGGGCGATATCGAATTGGTCGCTGAGTGCATTGGTGAGCTGTGGAGCTGCAATGCTCGGGTAACGATGGATAGTTGCCAGCCCCTCCTGGATGCTGGAGAGCACAGAGGGAAGTGGGCTGTGCGGGGATTCGTTGGAGGAGAGTTTAGAAGCTCCAGCGGGTGCGGGCTTACCCTGCTTGTAAGCGGGTACTTTCTGCAAGGAGGGGCGCTGGTGAAGGGTCATGAGTTTCCTCTCTGATTGCCAAAACAACTTGAGGCTGGCAATCGTTCAAACAGCAAGACCCTTGCAACGACACTCCTTGCAGTGGTCTCGCTCATATTCTCGCGTGTCGCGATTCACAAGCAATGACTGTAGGTTGAACGATTGAACCGTGCAATCGGAGTCTGAGTACCTATGCAGGCTGCATAGTGGTCATTGCCCACCTGACTATTTTACTAGTCATTCTGCTTAGCCTTTTCCGTCTCGGCCTCGGCCCTAGCGCAAGCGGAGACTAATGGAAGCGTGCGCCCTTGAAAATGTTCATGCAGGGCAAATGAGGATGAGGTCCTTGCCACACCGGGCACGCGGTTGATCCTGTCAAAAATTTCTTGCAGGTCTTCAGCCGTGCGTGCAACTACACGTAATTGCAGATCCGAGGTTCCGGTGACCGTGTACATATCTACGATCTCGGGGATGGACTCTTCTAGGGCCGAAGCGACCGGACCATGCCCGTATCGCTGAATAATTTCTACTTGGCAGAACGCCACCAAAGAGTAGCCGAATCCCGCAGGTTCAATGCGCGGGATAATTCCTTGGATCACACCGGCATCGTGTAGCCGGGTCAACCGACTACTTACTGTCCCTCGGGCAACACCAAGGCGCCGTGCGCATTCCATGACCGGCAGCATCGGTGATTCGGTCAGTAACTCAATAAGGTCCGCGTCTAGGCGGTCAATGCGCACGATAGTCCCTCCGGGGTGTGTTTTTGATATTTCAAGGCTAACTGGCAAACGCGATTGTCTGACTCAGGATGTGCGTGGTTGTAACCCGCGTCACAGGATATGCTGAGCCCAAGAAAGGATCTACGGGAGGGTAACCATGTCAAAGCCAGCATTGGAATCAGTCGCAGGGAAACAGGTATTGGTCACTGGAGCGGCTAGCGGGATGGGACGATTGTTTGCCCGTAAGGCTGCTCTCGAAGGCGCATCCCGAGTGATCATCTGGGACGTTAATGAGGCAGGCTTAGAAGAGGTAGCTGCAGAACTCCGGTTACTCGAAGTTAATGTAGACGCTCAAGTGGTTGACTTGGCTCAGCTGGATCAAATCGAGAGTGCTGCAGCCCAGGCCATCAGCTCCGGCGGTGTGGACATTCTGATCAATAACGCGGGCGTTGTTACTGGATCTCCATTTGAACAACACCGCACCGAGCAGATCACCACCACGATTCAAATCAATACCTTGGCTCCGATGTACATCACTCACGAGTTGTTGTCTCAACTGACGCAACGGGGCACCGGACGCATTCTGACGATGGCTTCTGCAGCAGGGCTGGTGTCCAACCCGAATATGAGTGTCTACTGCGCCTCAAAGTCGGCAGCTTTGGCATGGAGCGACTCGTTGAGGCTGGAGCTTGAAAGCGATCCAGAGATTGCAGTCACGACCATCTGTCCCACCTACGTTTCAACGGGGATGTTTGAGGGAGCGAAACCCATGTTGCTCACCCCAATCTTGCGACCAGAGCAGGTCGTTGAGCGTGCATGGAAAGCCATGCTCTCAGGTACCCCATTGGTGCTCCTACCGTGGACCAGCAGGCTGGGTCAGTTCCTACGCGGTGTCTTGCCTCGCGTCGCCTGGGACTACGTGGCTGAGAACGTCATTGGCGTCTATAACTCAATGGACGAGTTCAAGGGTCGTGATCGAGAGACTACTGATCTGAAAAATCGCTGATTGCTCTTCCAATAATGGAAGCGAGTTCGTAACTTGGAATGACAGCGAGGGATAGGGGACGCAATGCAAAATCTGACGGTAAATCTATGGATGCAAGGAAACGCTGAGGAAGCCGGAGATTTCTACGCAGCTGCGTTGCCCGAAGCTAGATCTGAGGTGGAATCCCGATATCCCACCGAGGGGCTGTTGGACTTTCAGAAACCCTTTGCGGGAGAGGCGCTGACGGTCTCCGTGTGGGTTCGGGGCACGAAAATTACCCTCATTAATGCCGGAAATGAGTTTGACCCGAATCCTTCGATTTCGATTATTCTCAATTTCCGGGCCTCGGAACGAGAGTTGCTGGACAGTACATGGGCGGCGCTCAGCGATGGTGGCCAGGTCATGATGCCACTGCAGCAGTATCCTTTCAGCGAGCACTATGGATGGGTCACTGACCGTTTTGGTGTGTCGTGGCAACTGATGGAATCAGCCCAAGAGATTCAGCCCGGTGCCCAGGTATTGCCAAGCCTTATGTTCTGCGGCCAGGCACAGAATCGTGCAGCGGAGGCCTTGGAATTCTACTCAGACGTCTTCGGGGCAAAGGTCCATATGCAAGTGCCGTATGGGCAGGCCAATGAAGTAGTACATGCCGAATCAATCATGTTTTCCCAATTTTCGTTGGGTGAGGATGTTCTCTCAGCAATGGATTCAGGGGTGAGTCAACCCTTCACCTTTACCCCCGGTGTTTCTCTGCAATGGGATTGTGAAGGTCAGGCAGAGATTGATCGACTCTGGGATGCATTATCCGCCGTTCCAGAGGCGGAAGCCTGCGGTTGGCTCAGCGACAAATTCGGCGTTAGCTGGCAAATCGTCCCTGCCAACATGGACGAATTGATGAAACGACCAGATGCTTTCCAGCATATGCTTGGGATGAAGAAGCTGGTGATCGACGAGTTCTAAAGTTGGTCAAAAAGAGGAGAGTTGATGCACGCGCCGAAAATCAGACCGTTTACACTGCCCCAGCTGGCGACCGGATACAGCGGTGATTTAGATGGCGGCGAGTACCTAGAACTTCTCCACTTTGACAGGCTTGTAGAACCGCTGCAGGCCCGTGAAGCGCGCCTAGAAGAATGCCTGATCAGTTCGCTGCAACTTGAACAGATCAGCAACGCTCGGTTGATCCAGTGCGAATTGAGACAGATCGACTCACCAGTCATGCAGGCCGCCGGAACGTACTTCAATGACGTACGAGTTGGATATTCACGGTTTGGATCAGCTGACTTTGCGGACGCCGAATTTGATTCCGTGGTTTTTGATAACTGCAAATTTGGTTGGTTGAATTTGCGTGGAGTGAACGCTCGCGATGTTCAGTTTCGCAATTGTCAGTTTGATGAGCTGGACCTGCAAGGAGCAAAGATTCAGCGCATGTCATTCGTGGATAGCCGCGCTGGGCAGCTGTCGAGTTCTCAGGCGACGCTTCGCGAGGTTGATTTTCAAGGATTGGATTTCGGCTTTGTTGATGGACTCGAGGGGCTCCGCGGCGCGCAGATCAGCACTATGCAACTTTCTATGCTGGCCGAACAAATGGCCTCGCACTTGGGGATCAAGCTAGCTAAGTAATTTGTTCGTGGCGCTCTGATAATTCCTTGGCCGTATCTGCAAGTAAGTCTTGCATAGCCGTTGCGGCCCTGGTCAAGGCGACATCTTTACGATGTGCCAGTCCAACGGTTCGTGACAACTGCGGCGCGCGCAACGCAATGGTGCGCAGCCCTGACGATTCAAGTGCAACGGTCGCGGGGACCACCGCAACGCCTAGTCCCTGCTTTACGAACCGCAATACGGCATCCATTTCCCCGCCTTCAACAACGACATTTGGATGAAGGCCTGCGTCTCTATAGGTGCGCACGGTGCTAGCTCGAAGATCGTAGCTGCGCGAGAATGCGATCTGTGGAACAGGGGCTAACGCGCGTAAATCTAGTTCTTCGAGTTCCGGCAAATGCGGATTTGTCGTTGAATCAACAACCACTAGTTCTTCTTTGAATAATGCCAAGCTGTCCAAGTTACTTCCGTTGATCGAGTGCTCTGAAGTGACGATCAGGGCCAGATCCAACAGGCCGCCGTTGAGCTGATCTAGTAACTCTCGTGACCCGGCCTCCGATATCTGTAATTGCACCCCAGGGTATCGATCATGGAACGTACCGAGAGCCTGGGCCACCACTGACACACAAAGTGTTGGCGGCGCACCCAGACGCACCCGACCTCTACGTAAGCCCGCGAGGTCGGCCATCTCGCTTCGGATAGATTCTTCATCGGCAAGCATGCGCCGCGCGCGAGGAAGCAGCGCTTGGCCAGCAGAGGTGAGTGAAATGTTTCCCCTAGCACGGTGGAACAGTTCTGACCCTAGCTCCTGCTCCAACGTCGAAACTTGGCGGCTCAACGAAGGCTGAGTCAGGTGCAAAAGCTCGGCAGCGCGTGTGAAGTGCCCCACCTCGCTGATGGTGACGAAGCCTCGTAATTGCTCTAAATTCATATGCATAGCCTATCGCTATTGAAAGCATGATTATTATTCATTGGACGTATTCTCGGCAAAGGTCGAAGCTGAGAAATATGAGAACAGAAAAGCAAATATCAACTTCAGTCCTCGTCATCGGCACCGGTGGTTCAGGACTAAGAGCCGCGATCGAACTGGCCGAACTGGGCACCGACGTCCTCGCCGTGGGAAAGCGTCCAAAGAATGACGCTCACACCTCACTCGCCGCCGGCGGCATCAACGCCGCACTCGGAACCATGGATGAAGAAGACAGCTGGCAGCAACACGCTGCGGACACCATCAAGGAAAGCTACTACCTGGCGGATCCGCGGACCGTGCAGGTCGTGGCTCAAGGCGCAACCCGTGGCATCGAGGACCTTGAACGCTACGGCATGAACTTTGCACGGGAACACGACGGCCGAATTTCACAACGATTCTTCGGAGCCCACAAATTCCGTCGCACCGCGTTCGCCGGAGACTACACCGGACTAGAAATTCAACGCACACTCATCAAGCGTGCCGAACAATTGCAGATCCCGATTCTGGACTCGGTCTACGTCACCGAACTCTTGGTCGCCGACGGCGTGATTTTTGGAGCGTACGGCTTCGACGTCAACGATGGTACGGGCTACCTGATTCAAGCCGACGCAGTCATCTTGGCCGCCGGAGGACACAACCGCATCTGGCGTCGCAGTAGTTCACGGCGAGATGAAAACACCGGAGATTCCTTCCGTCTTGCCGTAGAGGCCGGCGCCCGTCTGCGCGATGCCGAGCTGGTGCAATTCCACCCCTCAGGCATTATCGAACCCGAATCCGTCGCTGGAACATTGATCTCTGAAGCAGCCCGAGGCGAGGGCGGAATCCTCACCAACGCCTTGGGCGAGCGCTTTATGAAACGCTACGATTCCGAACGCATGGAACTGTCCACCCGCGACCGAGTTGCGTTGGCCGCCTATACGGAAATCAGCGAAGGACGCGGAACGGACAAGGGCGGTGTATGGCTTGATGTCTCTCACCTGCCACGCGAAACCATCATGTCGCGACTTCCACGGGTCTATCAGACCATGCTTGAAGAACAGATGCTCGATATCACCCGAGAAAAAATTGAGATTGCACCGACAGCCCATTATTCGATGGGAGGGGTGTGGGTTGATCCGTTGACTCATGCCAGTGAGGTTCCAGGACTGTACGCCATCGGAGAAGCCTCATCCGGACTCCACGGAGCCAACCGCCTTGGCGGCAACTCATTAATTGAGTTGCTTGTATTCGGCCGAATCGTTGGGCAGGAAGCTTCCGATTATTCACGCTCACTGTCGGTGCACCATCGGTCGCATGAAGCCATAAACAAGGCACGCAGCACTGTGGATTCGCTAGTGAACGCCGACGGTGAGGAAAACGTTCGTTCCTTGCAACGAGCAATTCGGGATGTCATGACCGAACATGCCGGGGTCGTTCGCAACGAAGAGAGCCTAAATCGCGGACTGGAGAAACTGGCGGAGATCGAAGAGAGAATGCAAAACATTGGTATTCATCCGGACATCGCTGGCTACCAAGACCTCTGTCATGCCTTTGATCTCAAGTCTTCTGTTCTAGCTGCCAGGGCAACATTGGAATCCGCCGTGGAACGCAAAGAGACACGCGGTTGTCATAACCGTAGTGATTACCCAATGACGGATCCAAGGTTGCAAGTGAATCTGGTGTGGTCGCCAGAGGGAATTGTTCGTGAAGCGATTCCTGCAGTGCCTGAAGAGATCGAAAAACTGATCACCGAAGTCTCGCAAATCGGCAAGCTGGTCGAATAGGTCTTATTGGACGCGAGAAATCGACATGCTCCTGCTCCTCGGAACGAATAAAATGGCGTAACTTGCCAGTGGCGTTCCGGGGAGCAGACTGCGTTCATTTGATAGTAATTCTCCTTCTTTGAACCGCTACTGACCTGGAAAGGCAACAGCCGTAATGAAGTCTTAACTTCATAGAAATAGACACGTGGGGGAGCCGACGCGGTCGATGGGTAAAATCAAGATTGTCTAGGGACAATGAATTTTGTCTATGAGTGTTTCGCGGCCGTTTATCGGTCAGAGTACGAAAAGCTCAGAGCAACTGTTGAATGGGGAATCTGTCGATGCATCTAACGCCGCGCGAGCACGAAAAGCTCATGATCGTTGTCGCCGCGGACCTGGCGCGCAGGCGTCAAGGACGCGGACTGAAGCTCAACTATCCAGAAGCTACGGCCATCATCACCTATGAGCTGATGGAAGGCGCCCGTGACGGTCGCACCGTGGCGGACCTGATGAGCTACGGAACCACGATCCTTCGACGTGAGGACGTGATGGAAGGAATCGCCGAAATGATGCATGACGTTCAGGTCGAAGCAACTTTTCCTGACGGCACCAAGCTCGTTACGGTCCATAATCCCATCCGTTAGCATCGACGGTTAGAAAGGCACTGATCATGATTCCCGGAGAATACGTACTTCGCGACGAGCCGATAGCTTGCAACCAGACGCAGAAGACCCGAACGATTAATCTCGTGAACCGTGGCGACCGCCCGGTGCAAGTGGGCTCCCATTTTCACTTCGCTGAAGTCAACCCAAAGCTTGAATTTGACCGTGATTCCGCTCGCGGATTCCGCCTCGACATACCCGCCGGAACAGCGGTGAGGTTCGAACCAGGGGACGCACGCAGCGTTAGGTTAGTCGAATATTCCGGAGCACGAGAGGTTCACGGATTCCGAAATGCGGTTGGCGGTCCACTAGAGAATACCGCCGATCAGATCACAGCCAACGAAGCATCGCAGAATGAGCAGGAGCTGTAATCATGGGCTTCGAAATGACCCGCAAGCAGTACTCGGAAATGTATGGCCCAACCACCGGTGACGCAATTCGCCTGGCTGACACGGAACTGCTTCTAGAAATCGAAAAGGACTACACAACCTACGGAGAAGAAGTTGTCTTCGGTGGGGGAAAAGTCATTCGTGACGGCATGGGACAAAATGGTCGCCTAACCCGAGATCAAAACATTCCCGATACCGTGATCACCAACGTCGTGGTTCTGGATTACAGCGGTATCTACAAAGCAGACGTAGCTTTGCGCGATGGACACATCTTCAAAATCGGAAAGGCTGGCAACCCAGATATCTCTGACGGCGTCGACATCACTATTGGTGCCGCAACCGAGATCATTGCCGGTGAACACAAGATACTGACGGCCGGAGCCATCGACACCCATATTCACTTCATTTCTCCGGGTCAGGTAGAAGCGGCTTTAGCCAATGGCACCACCACTATGATCGGTGGCGGTACTGGACCAGCTGAAGGAACCAAGGCGACCAGTCTGACCCCTGGTTCGTGGAATATCGCACGGATGTTGCAGGCAGTGGAAAACCTTCCGGTCAACATCGGATTTTTGGGTAAAGGGCACGCCAGCGATACGGCACCTCTAGTCGAACAGATTCGAGCCGGAGCCATTGGGCTGAAGATCCACGAGGATTGGGGCGCAACTACATCCTCCATCGACACATCGCTGAAGGTAGCCGATGAATATGACGTTCAAGTCGCGATTCACACCGATACGTTGAACGAATGTGGCTTTGTCGAAGACACCATTGAGGCGATCGCTGGGCGCGTTATTCATACCTTCCATACCGAAGGCGCCGGAGGTGGTCATGCTCCGGACATCATTCGCATGGCTGGCCTGTCCAACGTCATCCCTGCTTCGACCAATCCCACGCTGCCGTATACAACCAATACGGTTGATGAGCACCTGGACATGCTCATGGTGTGTCACCACTTAAATCCCGATATACCCGAGGATGTCGCCTTCGCCGATTCACGCATTCGTCCTGAAACGATTGCTGCCGAGGACGTCCTGCACGACATGGGAGTATTTTCCATTACTTCCTCAGACTCGCAGGCCATGGGCCGCGTGGGCGAAGTGGTGCTACGTACCTGGCAGGTAGCGGATTCCATGAAACGCCAGCGCGGTAAATTAGCCGGGGATCCAGAGATTGGCGACAATGCGCGGCTGAAGCGCTACGTTGCCAAGTACACGATCAATCCTGCAATTGCGCAAGGAATTTCAGATTCCATCGGTAGCGTTGAAGAAGGAAAGTTCGCTGACCTGGTGCTGTGGGATCCTGCGTTTTTCGGTGTGAAACCAGACCTGGTGATCAAGGGTGGCATGGTCGTGCAATCGATTATGGGCGATTCAAATGCTTCGATTCCAACCCCACAGCCGCGCACGCTCCGCCCTAGCTTTGGTGCTATGGGTTCGGCAGTTCATTCCAGCTCCATCACCTTCATGTCCCAGGCGGCCATTGATGACGGGGTCCCGGAGCAGTTGGGACTTCGCAAGATCATTCGACCTTGCCACGGCATCCGCAACCTCACCAAGGCTGATCTGAAGCACAACGGGCAGACCCCAGAGATCAAGGTTGATGCTCAAACCTATGAGGTTTTTGTTGATGGTGAACTGGCCACCTGCGAACCGTCCAAGGAACTGCCGATGACTCAACGGTATTTCCTGTTCTAGCAGAGCTATCGCATGAAAGTTTTTGAGAAGGAGCACAATGATTATTGAAAAACTCGTGGGAAACATCCATGAGGAATCCGCCGATCTGCTTGCCGACAGGCATCACGAGAAGGTGGTTCTGCCCAGTGCGGATCTGGTCAAACGAATCCAACGGGTTAGCACTGACCATGGGCGAGAACTAGGGCTTCGGCTAGCGCCGGGACCGGATTTGAAAGACGGTGATATCTTGATGATTTCAGATTCCGAGCTCATCACCATTTCTGTCTTGCCTACAGACGTTTTGGTTATCGCTCCACAATCAATCTACGAGATGGCTTTCATCGCTCATTCACTGGGCAATCGTCACCTGCAGGCACAATTCTTCGATATTGAATCGGAGTACACGGCTGAGGTGATGGTGGTGCAATACGACCATACTGTTGAGGACTTCTTGAAGCATCACCACGCTCCATACGAACGTCAGGAACGTGTTATGCCTGTTCCTTTCCGACATGCAGAACACACCCACTAGCTCTGGGCATCTGCTGACCTTATTGCAGCTTTCGGATTCTGCTCTTCCCACGGGCGCCTTCAGTCACTCGTTTGGAATGGAATCCTATTTGGAATCAGGTCAGGTTCAGGATGAACATAGTTTTGCCCTGTGGCTTCGGCAGTTTCTAGCGCAATCGTTGGCCTATACAGATGGCTTGCTACTTCGCTTTGCTTTCGAAGCTGAAGATAAGGAACGCATTATTGCGCTGGACTCAATGATCCATGCTTCGGCACTGCCTAAGCAGCTACGTCTGGCGGCTCAAAAAATGGGTGGGCGGATGTTGGCCGTATCCTTGGCAGGATTTGAGGTGCCTGAGCTGCGAAGCTATGAACAAGCGATACGTTCGGGGCGGTGCGTAGGGCATCCGGCCATCGCTTTTGCGTTGGCCGCTCGCGGAGCCGGAGCACCGCTGGCGGATGCGCTGAGCAGCTACTTGTTTTCGACAGCGATAAGCCTGACACAGAACGCAATTCGTGCCATTCCGCTGGGGCAAGATGCCGGGCAACGGGTGATCCGTTCGATGCACGAAGCCGTTGGTGAAACAGTTACCAAAATCTTCACCCTGGATGACCAAGATTTGGGTGTGGCCGCACCGGGACTCGAGATCGCACAGATGCGACATGAGCACCAGCGCGCACGCATGTTCATGTCTTAAAACATCTGCCAAAGACCGTTGACGCGGTCCGAACTAATTTGAGGAACACACTTATGGAACCGATTCGTATTGGTATCGGAGGCCCCGTGGGCGCCGGAAAGACCCAACTAATTGAACGCATCACCCGTGCACTTGACGGGGAGATCTCGATGGCGGCGATCACCAACGACATCTACACCATCGAGGACGCAAAAATTCTGGCAGCCAACGGAGTGCTGCCGTTGGACCGAATTGTTGGGATTGAAACTGGCGGTTGCCCACACACCGCTATCCGTGAAGACACTTCGATGAACGAAGCGGCCATTGAAGACCTGAAAGCAAAGCATGAGGACTTGCAGGTCATCTTCGTTGAGTCTGGTGGCGATAACCTTTCAGCCACGTTCTCGCCAGAGTTGGTTGATTTTTCTATTTACATCATCGACGTGGCCCAGGGGGAGAAGATTCCCCGCAAGGCAGGCCAGGGCATGATCAAGTCGGATCTTTTCATCATTAATAAGACAGACTTGGCCCCTTACGTTGGAGCAGACTTGTCGATTATGGAATCTGATTCCAAGCAATTTCGAGGCCACAAGCCGTTCTGCTTCACTAATCTGAAGACGGATGACGGACTCGAAGAGGTCATCACTTGGCTCAAGCGCGACGTTTTGATGACGGATCTTGCCTAGTGGACCAGTCTCGACTCACCGGTGAACTGGCGCTGCGTATTGAGCGCAGGGCGGGTAAGGACGTCGCCACCAGCCAGTTTCATCAAGGTGCCCTGCGGGTTTTGCGACCCCACTATCTCGATAGCACCCCGCAGGTCTGCTACACCGTAGTTAATCCCGGAGGCGGGTATCTTGGCGCCGATACGTACGGCGTTGACGTGCAGGTTGCGGCTTCGGCCAGCCTTCTATTAACTACGCAGTCTGCAACAAAGATCTACCGCACGCCACAGGGCGAAGCGCTCTCACGTATGAGCGTTGAGCTAGAGCAAGACGCAGTCCTAGAGTATTTGCCCGATCAGCTCATCGCTTATCAAGATGCAAGTTATCGGCAAGAAACCGTCGTGAAGATGGACAGCTCCAGTTCACTGGTCATCTTCGAAGTAATTACGCCTGGCTGGAGCCCTGACGGACAGTTATTTCGTTATGATCGAATCCGTTTGCGCACTGAAATTCATGTGGACGGTGAGCTGGCAGTACTCGACAATCTATTGGTAGAACCGGGAGCCCAAGCCGTAGAGTCGCTCCTGTATTTGCAGGAGTACACCCATGTGGGAATGCTTCTGGCGGTGGATTCACGGATCGATTCTCAGATGGTTGAATCCTTGAGAGACGTTGCCTACGAGGTTGCTGAGAAACAAAGTGAGCCCGTGCATGTTGGGGTTTCCGAGACTGCTACCTCAGGGCTGTCGGTACGAACCTTGGGCACGTCAACTGAAGGTGCCACCGCAGTGTTGATGAGTATCGTCAACGAGTTGCGTCAGCGTTTGCGCGGTCAGGCAGCTGTACAACTGCGTAAGTACTGAGTCCTTATCGTCGTTGTAATTGATCTAGGGCCAGAACCTCATCGCAGGTATTGGCAAGTGAACTAAGGTCATGCGACGCGATGATGACTGCGGCACCCCTCGACGCTCGGGCACGCAGGACCTCAAAAACGGCACCTGTCGTTTTTGGGTCTAAGGCGGACGTCGGCTCATCACAGAGCAACACCTTTGGATCTAAACTGATCGCTCGTGCCAGCAGTGCTCTTTGCAACTGACCATCCGAGACTTCCGCCGGACGCCGTTCCAAAAGGGTTTCGGGTAGTTGGGCCTCGGCACAAAGTTGGAGTATATGGTCTCGATAGCGCTTTTGATTAGGTCTCGACCGGCCGTCCCGGAAAGACAAAGGTGTACAGATCGTTTCGGCCAAGCTCAGGCGAGGATCTGCATAATTCCTAGGATTTTGGGGGAGCAAACCGATGTTCTGGCGCAGTCTTGCAGGGATTTTCGATTTGTTGGTTCCTGCCGAGACCACCGTTCCGCTGATCACAACGTTTCCCGAGTCCGGCAAGTGCAGTAGAGAGGCCACGGACAGCATTGTCGTTTTGCCCGCCCCAGAAGGCGCCGTAATTCCAACGACTTCTCCGGCGGCCACAGTCAGTGACGCTGACGATAAGATCATTTGTCCGCCACGACTTACAGTTACCTTTTCAAGAGTCAGGCTCAACGCTTTGCTCCTACACTGTCGGCCTGGATGGTGACGAGTTGCCCGTGATCCATCACGTGCACAACATCAGCCATGTTTTCGGCCAGATCATGGTCGTGGGTAACGATGAGGACGATCGCGCCCCGTTGAGCTGCGCCGCGCAGAATGTCAGCCACAATCGTTCGGGTCGTGTTATCCAGTGCGCTGGTTGGTTCATCGAGCAAGATGCATTTCGGCTCTGAGACCAGTCCGAGAGCCAGAACCGCACGTTGAGCCTGTCCACCGGATAGTTGGTGCGGATACAGATCTAGTAGGTGTGGCTCTAATCCGAATCCTTGCCAGTACCCAATGAGGTCAGGATTGCTGGTTGGGCGTAACTGCTGACGGAAAGTTCGTTTGAGCGCCGAACGCAGCGTACGTACTGGATTGAGGGCGGTGGCCGCCGAGCCGGGAATGAATACCAGTTCTTTACCGAGGAGCTTTCCTTCGGCGGCATTTTTGTACGATTTTCCGTGGAAGGTCAGCCTGGAACTAGCCTCCAAATTTTCGGGAAGTAGTCCTGCGATGGCTCGCAAGAACAAGGTTTTTCCGGCCCCTGATTCTCCGGTGAGCGCATGGATAGTTCCGGGGGAGGCACAGAGCGAAGCCGAATGCACTAGATGACTTGTTCCGGCTGTAACCGACGCCGTGATTTGTAGCCCGGGCGCGGATATCTGCTTTTGGAATTGCCCGGATGATTCGTTTGATAATGCCGCCGGTGCCTTGTGGCGAGCACCCTGTTTTGGTTCGTGGAGATGATGCGATCCGGTCGTGGCCGTCCAACTGGCCAGGATCAACGCTATGGACGGGAATACGAGCAGCCACCACGCGCCGGAGAGAATCCCGCTGCGGGCGTCTTCGAGTAGCAGCCCCAATGAAGCTGACTGTGCAGGTAGCCCCACGCCGAGAAACGACAATGCGGACTCATGCCACATGGCGTGCGGTATCTGAAGGGCGAAAGCGATTGTGGCCTGCGGTAGCACGGCCGGGATGAGGTGAGTTCGCCACAAGGCTAGTGGCCGTGCACCTGTTGACAGACTCAGCTGCACAAATCCACGTTCGCGCTCCGAGAGGAGCTTGGCACGCAGTAGCCTGGCGGTTTGAGTCCAATGGGTGAGTGCAATGGACAGCACAATGGCCCAGATCTGCCCTGGCCACAAGGCCAAAATGACTACGGAAAGTAAAAGGTGCGGAATCGCATTGAGTACATCAATGAGCCGCGTGATGATTCGGTCGGCCCATTTACCGGAGGTGACCGCCACTACCGCAGCAAGAATCCCCAAAAGCGTCGAGAAAACTGCAGCGCCGATGGCCATCACCAGCGAGACGCGCAATGCAGCGGCTGTGCGGGACCAGAGGTCGCGTCCAAGTTGGTCTGTACCAAACCAATGACTGGGGCTTGGGGGCTGATACACCGAGGCGAGATTCACTGTATTTACCGCTGCGGGATTCAGTGCCGGAACCAACAGCGCGTATGTCAGCAGCGCAGCCCCAATGATTGCTACAAACCAGGAGTAACTGGACTTAGTCATTGTTCACCCGGGCATCCGCTAGTAGGTATGCGGCATCGGCTAGGGCATTGCCTGCAAAGACCGCCAGTGCAGAACAAGCAGTGACCGCTGCCAGCAGAGCGAAGTCTCCTGCTATGGCTGAACCAACAACTGCTGAGGCGATACCTGGCCAGGAAAAGATGGTTTCAATTAGTAGGGCGCCAGTGATCAATTCGCCTAGACGAGCACCAATGACCGTAATAAAAGGAAGTAGCGCTTGGGGCAAGGCTTCGGCAAGTAACACCTGTTTTGCACCTCGACCGCGGGCAGCCAAGACCGAATCAGAATCCACTGCTTCCAGCAGCGAAGTGCGCAAGTTTAAAAGCAGCCAGGGCAACAAGCTAATGGCCAGAATGACTGCCGGCAGGAATAAGTGCGACAGTATCGATGCGGGCGTCGGGGTCATGCCTGCTGCCGCTACACCTGAGGTGGGCCAGCCTAGCGGCAAAGCAAATACGGCGATGGCTACCAGCGCCAGAACAAATACTGGAACCGACTGCGCCAGCTGCCCGATGGCCTGAACCAAACGATCAATTAGTTGGTTGCGATAACAAGCGGCTGCCAAAGCCAAAATCAGGGATAAGAGGATTGCTAGGATCAGGCCGGTGCCGGTAAGAAGCAACGTGTAAGGAATGCGTTCAAGTAGCACCTGGCCTACCGGCCGAGAGGCCGTGATGGAAATGCCAAAGTCACCGCGGATCGCATGCGTGATCCAGTGAGTCCAGACTTGAAGCCAAGGCTTGTTGAATCCTAGTTCGTCTCGAAGCTGTTCACGCAGTTCGGGGTCGGTATGCGCATAGCTGGAGCCAAGGTAAGTTGCCAAAGGATTAAACGGTGCAATGCTTGCTAGCGCGAAGACCACGGCGGTTAGCCCGGCTGTGACCGGAAGGGCTACGAGCAGGCGTCGCAGAACCAGCTTGCCAGCTAGAGCCCACCGACTTGAATGAGTCGTCATCGTCATTTTTTGCTCCACGCGCCGATTTTGGCCCAAGGTCCCCATGCGGTGCCGTGCTCATGCGGTTCAAGAAGTGTGCCGGTGGTGTTCCACGTATTGTGGACGTCGCTGCGCTGTACATAGCTGTGATCAATGAAAGCGATCAGGAGCATTGAAGGATCTTTAACGTAAAGATCCTGAACGTCTTTGTACGCTGTAGCGCGGGTTTTTGGATCAGTGCTGGTACGTCCTTGATGAAGCGCCTGATCCATTTTTGCATTTGAGAAGTGAGTCGGATTGTCGTAGTACGCTCCGGCCTCGGGATAGCTGGAGTGCAGCATTTTGTAGAGCTGCGTATCTACGTCGTATGGAGTGTCTCCGCCGCCGAGCATGATGGAATCTGTACCCACGCGTGGTTCAGCCTGATCAAAGGTCGCTGGCTGGACTGAAATCTTGATGCCAAACTTTTCGAGTTGGGAAGCCAGCGCCAAAGATAGGTCTCTGCGTAATGTGTCGCCAGGATTGTAGAGCAAGGTGAATTCGGCCCGTTGCCCATTTTTGTTCCGTATGCCATCTTTGTTCGAGACCCAGCCGGCATCATCTAGTAGTTCTTCGGCTCGCCGCGGGTCACGGGTGAAGACTGCCTTGGAATTGTAGAACTGCCCATATTCCGGTGGCACAAAGGTGTAGGCAGGGCGGCCTGCCCCCGCCAATACACCGGAGATCATTTCTTCCCTGTTGATCGCCAGGTTCAGGGCTAGGCGAACCTTTGGATCCTTGGTAAACGGGTGATCGGCCGGGAGCGAGATGCCGCGCCAGTCAGCGCTGGAGGCAGTAACGACTTCGTATCCTTCACGTTGGGCAAAGCTGGCTGCGAGGCGAGGAGGTAAAACGGTGCCAGTGAAATCGGAACTAGCCATCGCTTGAGTTCGAGCGTTGTCGTCTTCCGACTGAGTGTAAGAAACTTTTTGAACGTCCGGCGGTCCGTCACGGTAATTCTTATTGGCGCTCAAGGTGAGTGACGAGCTGTCGAAATGATCGAGCACATAGGGACCGGTGCCTACTGGCGATCGGTTCAGTGAAGACTCACTGATTGGTGTACCTTCATGGATCAGTTCAGAAGGGGCAATACCGACGAGCAAGGAAGTCTTAAACGAGACTTGCGGTTCATGGAGGGTGAAGCGCACACCGTCTTTGCCATGGGTTTTGACCGTTGCAAGATTTTCCAGCGTGCTCGCTAGGGGAGAGGCAGTGCGTGGGTCTTTGATTGCCTGATAACTAGCGACGACGTCGGCTGGATCCAGCGTTGTCCCATCGCTGAAGTTGATGCCATTTCGTAGCGTAATATCCCAAGTTAATCCGTCGGCGGAAATCTTAGGATCTTTCTGGGCCAAGAGCGGAACGATTTGCGGCAGCGTGTCAGATTCGCCCTCTAGAGTGAATAAGGATTCGTTGATTTTTCCCACGCCATTGTTATCAAAACCTGCCAGTGGATTCAGTGAGTCCGGTAGTGCTGGAGTGAGCAAATTTACCGTTGGTTTCACCGATGCATCAGAAGTAATTGCTTGGCAGCCGGTGCATGCAATTACGATGGGAAGCAGAATCGCTACGGCGCGGGACACGGGCTTGCGCACGGGCACAGGTCCTTTCCAAGCAAAAGGGTGTTTGATGATCTCAGAATACATGTGTTCAGCTGGACAGATGTCTGTGTTACTCGGAGTCGTAGCGCCCTTTGAAACGATGGTGAACCGTGGCTGAAGAAGAATTAGAAAGAATTGGCTCTGACGCGCTCGCGAAGGTGCATCAGACGATTCCGGAATGGATCGAAGTTTTTTCTTTATGTGCCGACGAAACGCGTATCAGGATACTTATCGCCATGCACGCAGCGCCGGGTTCGTCGGTTAGCCAGCTAGCCGAGGCGACGCAACTTTCGGCCAACACGGTCACCCAGGCACTGGCTACTTTGCACCGCGCTGAAGTGGTGCAGGTGCAACGTGACGGCAAATACCGTAGGTGGCAGCTGATTCATCCCGGAATCCATCAACTCTTACATCAGCTTGAAGCGCCGCATTCGAAATTGCATCCCGAACATCAGGTTTAGCGTCTTTCAGTAACATGCCGGTAAGCGCGTGAATGAAGACAGCCGGTGAGCTTAGTTGATTTCGTCTTTGCGAAAGCAACCAAACTCACCGGCTGTTTTATGTCTGTGGTTCTTAACGTTTGCGTACTACACGCTGTTCATCCCACACTGGTTCAGCAGACTCATACACATTTCCGTCTGAGCCAAAGACCAAGAATCGATCAAAGCCGCGGGCAAACCAGCGGTCGTGCGTGACAGCAAGAACGGTTCCTTCAAAAGCGTTAATGGCCCGTTCCAAAGCTTCACCCGAATGCAGGTCGAGGTTATCGGTTGGCTCATCAAGAAGCAGCAGTGTGGCACCAGAAAGTTGCAATAACAAGATCTGGAATCGAGCCTGCTGGCCACCGGAGAGAGACTCAAATTTCTGTTCCGATTGACCGGCCAACCCGTACCCGTCCAACGCGCCGGATGCGGCTTCGCGTGCCATGCCTGAGCGGTGTTCGTCGCCTCGGTGCAAGATTTCCAGAAGGGTCCTACCAAAAAGATCTGGTCGCGTGTGCGTTTGGGCAAAGTACCCCGGGCGGATTCGAGCCCCGAGCTTGACCGTACCTTCATGCTGAACATCGGCAATCACCACATCTGAGACGGGAAGATGCTCACGTTCTGGATCACTGCCACCGGTGGCTAGTAAGCGCAGGAAATGGGACTTACCTGATCCGTTGGAACCTAGAACGCCGACTCGGTCACCGAACCAAATTTCTGTTGAGAAAGCCTTCATTAGACTGGAGAGTTCAAGCTTTTCGGCTACTACGGCACGTTTTGCGGTTCGCCCGCCCTTCAGGCGCATCTGCACGTTTTGTTCCAGGGGGATTGCCTGTGGAGGGCCAGCTTCTAGGAACTTCTCCAAACGAGTGGTTGCCGCATGGTAGCGGTTGGCCATGTCCGAGCGGAAGGCGGCTTTGGTCTTATACATATTGACCAGTTCCTTGAGCTTGGCATGCTCTTCATCCCAGCGTTTGCGTAGTTCCTCAAACCGCTCGTTGCGCTCTTGGCGTGCCTGAATGTAGCTGCCGAAGGCACCGCCATGAATCCAAGCGGTAGCCCCGCCATGGCCTGGCTCAAGTGTGACGATACGGGTGGCAGCGTTATTCAGTAGCTCGCGGTCGTGGCTAATAAAAAGTACCGTCTTTGGCGAGTTGAGCATCTTCTCTTCAAGCCAGCGTTTACCCGGAACATCAAGATAGTTATCTGGCTCGTCCAGCAGAAGCAGTTCGTCGTTACCTTCAAAGAGCGCTTCGAGAACCAAACGCTTTTGCTCGCCGCCCGAAAGTGTGCGGGCGAGCCTACTGGAAGCGGCATCAAATTCCACACCAAGGGCTGCCATGCAGACCTTGTCCCACGTGGTTTCTAGCTCGTAACCACCGGCGTCGCCCCATTCAATAATGGCTTCGGCGTAACGCATGTGGACTTTTTCGTCCTCGCTGGTGAGCATCAGCGTTTCGTATTTTGCGACTTTCTGTGCGGCCTGAGCAAGTGCTGGGGCGGCGGTGGAAAGCAACAATTCTTTGACGGTTGTTTCATCTCGGACTTGGCCAACAAACTGGCGCATGATGCCCAGCGTTCCGGTGCGGTTGATGGTTCCTTCATCGGCTTTGAGGTCACCGGCAATGATCTTAAATAAGGTCGTCTTGCCGGTACCGTTGGGGCCAATCAGTGCGGTCTTGGTGCCAGCTGAGACCTTGAAGGTGACGCCGCCCAGCAATTGGGTGCCGTCGGAGAGGAAGTATTGGATGTCAGTAACGTCGATATGAGCCACCAAGCCATCCTATCCGAGCGGTTGCACCCATTAGTGCTCAGGGTCGCGGACTACTTGTTGTACTTGTAGAATCCTTCGCCGGTTGCGACGCCGAGCTTGCCGTGATCGATGTATTCGCTTTTGAGTAGAGCGGCGAATTTCTTGCTGGTCTCGTCGCCGTTGCTGGAGATGTGATAGGCGGTGTTTAGCCCGACGATGTCATAGATTTCAAACGGTCCATAGGGTGCACCGGTTCCTAGCTTCCAGGTGGTGTCGATGGTGGCAGCGTCAGCCACTTCGTTGACTAACAGGTGGCTCGCCGATTCCAAGAATGGAACAAGCATCGAGTTGAGGACGTAGCCTGGCTGCTCCTTCAGAACTCGAATGGCTACCAAGCCGGTGCGTTCGGCAAAATCTACGACTGCCTCGTAGGCTTCCTTGCTTGTCTGGGCGGTGCCCATGACTTCACCGGTGTTGTTCTTCCAGATGTTGTTCGCATAATGCAGTGCCAAGAATTGTTCTGGTCGTCCGGTGAAGGGGGCGATGTCGGACGGCAATAGTGTGGAGGAATTGGTAACAAAGATCGTCTCCGGGCGTGCGGCTTCCGCGAGCTTGCTGTAGGTCTGTTCTTTGACTGCCAAGCTTTCTGGTACCGCCTCTATGACTAGATCTGCGTGCTTCACTGCTTCGTCTAGATCGGTGGTCAGTTTGATTGAGTCACGGGCGGCCTGGGCCTTGTGCTGATCGCCAAAGAAGTTGGCATATTCCAGGACCAGTGCGTCCAGACGTCCTGCGGCAACGCGAAGTGCCTCCTCGTTGATGTCGAAGCCGACAGTTGGCAGTCCGTGGTAGGCGGTCTGGAAAAGGATCTGTGAGCCGAGGACGCCGGTTCCTAGGACGGTGGTATTGGTTAGTTGCATGATGGATCTCCTTGAAAATTGAACTTACAATCAGAGTTTGCGCTTTTAGTTGAAAGCATGCAACTAAATGTGAGGAGCGGAACCATTCGACTTGAACAGTCTGGTTTACCGTTGCTTTTCGTTCTGTACTGAGAATCTTGGGAGGAAAAGTCTGGAAATACTCAAGGGAGAAACGCGTGTCTCGCGCTGCAACAAAGAGTTTTGGATTGATGGCAGCAGTTTTACTGGCATCGGCCATCGCACCACCGGTAATGGCGGACAACGCCGAGTACTTCGAACGGGTCGCTACCTATCCTGTTTATCAAAACCATCCTGATGGAGCCCAAGCGACAACGGCAGCGGAAATTTCGACGGTCTCTTCCGACGAAAACACACTGATCTACTCAGATGCACTCTCTGGCAGCATCGGCTTCCTTGATATTAGAGACCCCTCCAGCCCTCGAGGACTTGGCCTGCTCGGTTTGCATGAATTAGGAAGCGCCGAAGACGAGCCCACGAGTGTTGCCGCCTACGGTCAATACGTGCTTGTGGTCGTCAATAGCTCCGCTAGCTATGGTGATCCCTCTGGACGAGTAGACGTAGTTCGAATTTCTGACCGCAAATTGGTACACAGTATCAAACTGTCCGGCCAACCTGACTCCATAGCAATTTCTAAAGATGGAGCTTATGCAGGCATTGCCATTGAGAATGAACGCGATGAGGAATTAGGCGAGGGCGGTCTACCGCAAGCGCCAGCTGGGGCAGTTGCCATCATTGACTTCAAAGATAAAAACCCTGAGTCGTGGCGGCTTCGAGAGGTACCCCTCACCTCCGGAACACGCTCCGATCCTAAGCTCCTGCCACTACTGGCCAAGGCAGGGCTGGATACTCCAGAAGATCCGGAGCCAGAATACGTCAGTATCAACACCAAAAATCAGTTGGCGGTAACCCTCCAAGAAAATAACGGAGTTGTGCTCATCGACTTGCGCACAGCAAAACTCAAGCGGGCATTTAGCACCGGCACCGTTGATCTTGAAGGCATCGACACAAAGGACGATGGGCAACTGGATGTCAACGGATCACTGGACGCCGTGCCTCGTGAACCTGATGCGATTGCATGGCTTCAAGACCGATATCTAGCCACCGCCAATGAAGGCGATTGGAAGGGTGGAAGCCGAGGTTTCACGATCTTTGATTCACGCACCGGGAAAATCGTCTGGGACGCCGGTAATTCGCTAGAACAACTCGCGCTGTCTCAAGGTCTGTTCCCAGAAGGCCGGGCTGATAAAAAAGGTACGGAGCCTGAGGGTCTGGCCATCGCTAACTACAACGGGGTGGACTACGGCTTTGTAGCAACAGAGCGAGCTAACTTCGTGGCCGTTTATGACTTGTCTGATCCAAAATCGCCGCGTTATGTGCAGACGCTACCTACTACCAATGGCCCCGAAGGTCTCTTGCCAATCCCAGGACGAAATTTGTTGGCCGTGGCCTCCGAAACGGATGAAGATCAAGTCCGCTCGGCAGTGAGCCTGTATTCCTTTGGCGCGGATCAGCCACAATTCCCGCAGCTGGAATCAAATACAAAATCGTTGGTTCCATTCGGCGCCTTGAGCGGTCTGAGCTCTGATCCAAAAGATCCAAATAAGCTCTATGCGGTCAGTGACAACGCCTACGCGTCACGGATCTACTCCATCACCACAGGCAATCCCGCCACTGTCGATAGCTCGATTCCCGTGACCGGTGCAAGTACCGACTTAGACCTCGAAGGAATAGCAGCGCGTGAAGAAGGTGGGTTCTGGGCCGCAAACGAGGGATCGACGGGCAAGAACAACAAGCTGGTGAAGATTGACGAAACCGGTAAGGTGCAGCAGGAAGTTGCGCTGCCCTCAGAGGTTGTGGGCTCCTTGCAGAAACAGGGCCTTGAAGGTGTGAGCGTTCGTGGCACCGGTAAGGACGAAGAAGTTGTATTCACCCTTCAGCGAGAAGTTCCAGGTGAATCATTTGTGCGTATCGGCACGTACAAACCCAGCACGGGAGATTTCAGCTGGTTTGGATACAAACTGGATCCCGCGGTTGAGGGAACGTGGAATGGCCTCTCGGAAATTACCGCGTTACCTGATGGGTCTTATGCTGTCATCGAACGCGATAACCAGCCAGGACCTGCGGCCAAGCACAAAGCGATCTACCAGTTCGAGGGGCCGCTGGCCCAGCAGGGTGACTCAGGCGAGTCGGTACCAATGGTGCACAAGAAACTCGCTGTTGATGTATTGCCGGTGCTTGAACAAACTCACGGGTGGACCCAAGAGAAGCTGGAGGGACTGGCGGTAGCCGGTGACCAGGTTTACGTAGTGACCGACAATGATGCTGTGGATGAGGCTACCGGCGAAATAGTCTTTGCCAAGCTGGGGGCAGTAGCGAACGTATTTGATCTGCAGGATTCGCCATTACCTGATGCAGCGAGCCAAGGACCGATCTCTGAGAAACCTGGCCACGCAGAACTGGTGCCACTGGCCCAGGCACAGCCACGAGTAAAGGAAGTCAGAACTGGCGCCGATAGCTTGTGGCTGATTCCTGTGAGTCTGGTGGTTGCGGTTCTAGGAGCTGCAGCTGCAGTCAAATCAGCACGAGAGCGCCGAACGAAATAGCTGTCAGCTCCAGGTACTGGGCATGAATTAGGGCGTGGCATCCATGGATGCCACGCCCTAAAAAATATGCTTATTTCTTCTTCTGAACCTGGGAAACGACCACAGCAGCAACGGCTGCGATTACCAAGGAAATAAGAAGGAACTTGCCGCCCTTATTGGACTTCTCCTTCGGAGCCAAGTTCTTCTGAGCCGACTGTACGGCGCTCTGAACCGAAGTTCGAGCACGCTTAGCAGCCTTGGAGTTACCACCGACGTTGTCGATCAAGTTGGAGCCAGCCTTGCTGATTGCTTCAACATTGACACCGGAAACAGCCTCATTCCAGCCGCCACGGATTTCCTTTGGCAGTTCTTCTTTGGCAGCCTTGGCGAGTTTCGCCAATGACTTCTCAACTTCTTTAAAGCTCTTAGCAGTCTTCGACATGTTTTCCTCTCTGGTGGACCTTTAGGTCTCATTCACTAGCCTAGCCAGCTAGCCGTTAGCTCTCAAGCGCACGGCGTTGCGCTCAGTGCGAACCGAGGATCTTCCGGATGCGTGTGCGTAGCGCACTGAGCAGACAAATGAGCATCAGTATGGCGGCAACCAGGCTGGCGGTGGCAAATAACGGCGAGGAATCTCGGCCCGTGTATCGATCGATAATGATCCAGACCAAAACCCATAGTGCTCCGGCGTTGAGGTAAATCCCGATGGGATTTTTGAAACTAATAGCGCATAAGAACAGTGCGAGCAGAACGAGCACCAAAGCCGTGGCGCCTTTGAACATCAGAGAATTCGGGTCGCCGTGATGGATGGCGACGAAGGCGATGGTTTGAGCCAGGATAATGAGCGCCAACCAACCGGCAAATAAGCCGAAACACGCTCTGGTTAACCAGCGATCAATCTGGTGGACCAAGAAGCTGCGATCGATCATGATGGCGATTCGAATAAGAATTGCTAGCAGGACGTAACCGCAAAGCAGGCTCAGGCCAATCATTTCCTGCTTCAGGCACAGCACCCACAAGGCGTTAAAGAGCACTACAGCAAGAACCCAGAGTCGCATACGTCGATGTAGCTCAAGGCGCCACCGCGCGATACCTTGCCAGATGGCATAGAGGCCCAAGGCCGCCATGAGCCCGAGCCACGGAAGCAGTCCAGGCAAGGGAACAGAACTGACAAAAGCGTCCCGTTCCAGCCAGCTACCGGCCACGTCAACCAGGTTAGACGCCGCGAGTACTGCCCATAAGGCCCAGCTCAAACCAAGGAGCATGAGTGCGCTGTAGGCGCCGGATACCAACCTTATTTCCACAGTTTTGAATTTATCACGGTTGACGTGTGCAAACTGCAAGCCACGGTTAGAGTTGAGATATGACTGATCTTTGGGTTCGACAGGCAATTTCTCAGCTCAACGCCGACGCCAATCGCAGCGCTGACACACACCTGTTGGGGTTTGAGCTTCCGGCGCACTGGGGGATTGAGCTGTACCTCAAAGACGAGTCGGTGCACCCCACCGGTTCGCTCAAACACCGACTAGCCCGTTCACTGCTGCTCTACGGACTAGTTAATGGACGAATCAAGGAAGGTACCACCTTGGTGGAGGCTTCCAGCGGATCAACCGCGGTATCAGAAGCCTACTTCTCGCGCATGCTCGGACTGGAATTCATCGCGGTGGTACCCGCCTCCACGAGCACCGAGAAGATTAAGCTCATCGAGTTTTACGGCGGTCGATGCCACCTTGTTGACGGTGCTGGGCAATTAGATGTTGCAGCCCGCGAGTTGGCAGCCCAGTCTGGTGGCTACTATCTTGACCAGTTTACCTACGCTGAGCGGGCCACCGATTGGCGAGGGAATAACAACATTGCTGAATCGGTCTATGCCCAGATGTCTGCCGAACCGCACCCAATCCCAAGCTGGATTGTCGTAGGCGCCGGAACCGGCGGAACCAGTGCAACCTTTGGCCGCTACGCTCGTTATAAGCAGCACGACACCCGCATCTGTGTTGCGGACCCAGAAGGCTCCGCATTTTATGAAGGCTGGAAAACCGGAAACCCCGATTACGTCTCCGGTACGGGTTCAAGAATTGAAGGTATCGGGCGACCGACGGTTGAGCCTTCTTTTATGCCCGGCGTGATCGACCATATGATGCAGGTCCCGGACGCAGCCTCCTTGGCAGCCATGCACTTGCTGCGTGCCAAGACTAGGTACTTTGCTGGCGGTTCCACCGGCACCAACCTTTACGCCGCGTTTAAGACCATCTCGCAGATGCTAAAAAACGGTGAGCAGGGCAGTGTGGTGACCCTGCTCTGCGACTCCGGCGAGCGCTACACAAACACCTATTACAACCAGCAGTGGCTTGATGATCAAGGCTTGAACCTTGCCCCGTACACCGAAGCGATGGAGCAGTTCCTCGCCACAGGTACGTTCGAGCACTAGTTTTTGCTTTTTAGCTTTTTGCTTTAGCCAGCGGGCGGTGTGGGCATCAAACCCTGGGTGCGTTTACGCTGGTGCACTGAGAAGTAGGCCAAGCCAGCTGACCCAGCGATAAATTCTCGTTGTGATCGAGCGGGCAGATAAATGATGTCGCCGAGAGTTAACCCGATTCGCGAGTCCTCGGTGACCAAGGTGCCCGAGCCGGCAAAAATGTGGAGCAGCACATCGAGCTCCGGGCCTTGATGTGCCCCGATGCTCTGGTCTGGCGCCAAGGAGATGACGTTGGCATCAAGGTCTCGTTCTTCTGGTTCCAGCTTCCAAATCGCCCCGTTTTTCACCCCAGCAGGTAGTTGGTTGGTGTTGGCCATGCGGCGCGGTTGAGTCATTAGCTTGCCTCTTGCTCCTGTATTGGTGCACTTGTTGGTGCACTGCCTTATTAGTTCAGCCTAGCTAAGTGCTGGCCTGTCATGGCTTTGGTGCACGCCGAGCATTAAGAAGTGTCAGCAGATGTGTTCTGCGGCACTAGTTGTTGTGCTCAGCGGAACCATGTCAACTGGTGCGTAGCCATGGCACAAGGTAGATGGGCGCAGTACTGTGAGCAGTAGACCCGCAAAAAAATGTGTGCAGGAGGAATGTTTTGCCTAATGTAGCCGACCACCTGATTGAACAGCTTGATGCCCAAGGGGTTCGCCGTATTTACGGTATCCCGGGGGACTCGCTAAATGGACTCACCGATGCACTACGCGAGAACGGTCGAATGGAGTGGGTTCACCATCGACATGAGGAAGCCGCCGCCTTTGCCGCCGCAGCTGAAGCAGAAATTACCGGCGAGCTGGCCGTCTGCGTTGGCTCCTGTGGACCTGGCAACCTTCACCTGATCAACGGCCTGTACGACGCTAATCGTTCGCGAGTTCCGGTGTTGGCCATCGCCGCACAGATCCCCACCGAGGAAATTGGCTCCAACTACTTCCAGGAAACCAACCCGGTGGAAGTTTTCCGTGGGTGCTCCGTTTATGCTGAGCAGGTTTCTGATCCAAAGCAAATGCCACGCATGCTTCGCATCGCCATCCGTGAGGCCATCGAAAAGCGTGGCGTCGCCGTATTGGTGATTGCCGGAGACGTTGCCCTCTCGGAAATGGAGCGCACTGCAACTCAGCTCATCGCTAAGACCAACCCTCGTGTTCTGCCCAATGAGCAGGAGCTCGAGCGTGCCGCAGAGATCCTTGAGGGTTCGCGTAAGGTGACCATCCTTGCTGGCGCCGGCGTTGCTGGTGCCCATGACGAGGTCGTGGCCCTAGCCGATAAGCTCGCCGCCCCGATTGTCCACGCCATGCGCGGTAAGGAACATATCGAGTACGACAACCCCTTCGACGTGGGCATGACCGGCCTGCTGGGCTTCGCCTCCGGCGCTAAGGCCATCGCCGAGTGTGATGTGCTGTTGATGCTGGGCACAGACTTCCCGTACCAACAGTTCTACCCACAAAACGCCACGATCATCCAAGTGGACATCCGCGGCGAACAGATTGGGCGACGCACCAAGGTTGACGTGCCATTGGTGGGTACGGTCAAAGACACTGCCGCTGCGCTGAGCGCACTATTGCCGGTGCAAACGCATCGTAAGCACTTGGAGCACGCCCTAGAGCATTACCGTAAGACGCGCACCAAGCTTGACGAGCTCGCTGAGCCTTCGAAGCCTGGCTCGGCGATTCACCCGCAGTACCTTGCACGACTTATTGATCAAGCGGCCGATGAGGACGCGGTCTTCACCGCCGATGTTGGCTCCCCGGTGATTTGGGCTGCCCGCTACCTAACCATGACCGGCAAGCGTCGGGTGCTCGGGTCCTTTAACCACGGTTCGATGGCTAACGCGCTGATGCAGGCTCTGGGTGCCCAGGCGGTGGATCGTAGCCGCCAGGTGATTGCCTTTGCTGGCGACGGTGGGCTAGCCATGATGCTGGGCGAACTGCTGACCGCCACGCAGAATAAGTTGCCGGTCAAGGTAGTGGTCTTCAACAACTCGTCCTTGAACTTTGTTGAGCTGGAAATGAAGGCCGCCGGCTTTGTCACCTATGCCACCGATCTGCAGAATCCTGACTTTGGTGCAGTGGCCACCGCGGCCGGACTCAAGGGCTACCGGGTGGAGGACTCGGCTCAGCTGGAGTCCACAGTCAAGGAATTCTTGGCTCACGATGGCCCTGCAGTACTTGATGTGATCACGGATCGCCAGGAAATGTCGATGCCACCAAATGTGAAGCTCGAGCAGGCTAAGGGCTTTGCGCTCTATGCCATCCGTACGGTCCTGTCGGGTCGTGGAGATGAGTTGCTGGATCTGGCCAAGACCAACTGGCGTCAAGTGTTCTAAGGATTTATGCATATGCTTGTTGCTGGCGCCTTTGGCGCCAGCAACATTTTTGTGAGAGCTAGAAAGTAGGCGTCTTGACTTCGCAACCTGCTGCCGCGCACGCGGCTACCACCGAAGACTTCGTTAATAACCTTGCGGCGGTGAACCAGCGCATTGCTGCGGCCACCAGTGCTGCAGGCCGTGAAGCGGACTCTGTGCGATTGTTGCCGGTCACCAAGACCATCGATGTTGATCGGTTGTCGCTGGCCATCGCGGCCGGGGTCAGTACCTTGGGGGAGAACAAGGTTCAAGAAGCTCAGGGGAAGCACGAAATTTTCCGCGAGCAGTTCCCTCACCTGCGCTACGCCATCATTGGCCCGTTGCAAACCAACAAGGCAAAATTTGTGGCCCAGTTTGCTGATGAGTTCCACGCATTGGATTCGTTGAAGCTGGCTGAAACCCTACAGCGTCGTCTAGAACTAGAGGACCGCACCCTTGAGGTGTTCATCCAGGTAAATACCTCGGGTGAGGAAAGTAAGTCGGGAATTTCTGCCTCAGCTGCTGCAGAGTTACTTGATGGTCTGTCGTCGTTGGATCGGCTTAATCCGGTAGGGCTGATGACTATGGCCGCCCACACCACTGATGAACAACAGATTCGCGCGAGCTTCTCCCTGTTGCGTCAAACCCTAGAGTCCTTGCAGCCGGATGCGCCGGCGGGCTTTAAACACCTGTCTATGGGCATGAGTGGCGACTACGAACTGGCTATTGCCGAAGGTGCCACCGTGGTGCGGGTGGGCCAGGGAATCTTTGGCGCTCGCAACTACGCCTAACACGGTGAGCAACTAGCGACTAGCGGCCGGTGACGGATCCATAGGAGGGCAGCGAGCTAATTTGGCTTGCTGCCCTTTCCTCTGCCCCGTGCTCGCCGGTTGAGGTTCTCCGGTTGTGCACAGCGCGTGGGCTAGAAGCTGAAGTGTCGGCATTTGGAGCCACACTATATGTAGTGGGGCGAGGGCACACGGCGGACTAGATGTAGCAATGAGAACACGCCGAGAAACTTGTCACAGAATAATTTTTAACCCACATGCTGTGGCGACGAAGCTGTGGAAAAAGTTTGACAGACCCCGAAAAATCGCGGTTTAAACGGGGTCGAATATCCACAGTTCCTGTGGACGTAGCGGGGGAAGAATGACATACTTGTAATACATCATCTTGTGGCTGCTTGACCGACTAAACACAACATGTAGTATTGAACTCGTTGGTGCGGCTCGCACCAGTAGCACCTCAAAGACCCTGTTTTTGAGGCATCCGAGAGGACAGCTGGGAATTTCCATCAGCAGATGGAATCCGGCCAACATCAAGAATTTTCTAAAGGGGATCAGGGACATGGCCATCACCGTTTACACGAAGCCTTCCTGCGTTCAGTGCAACGCTACTTACCGCGCGTTGGATAAGAAGGGCGTCGAGTACAACAAGGTCGACATCTCGCAAGATGCCACTGCGTTGGAGCACGTCCGTGGCTTGGGCTACATGCAGGCACCTGTCGTCGTTACCGACGATGATCACTGGTCGGGCTTCCGTCCAGACAAGATCGATCTGCTGGCTCCAGCTAACTAAGCACCAGCCCAATCCGCTCACTTTGTAGTGGAGGCAAAAAAGATGTCACCCACAGCACTTGCCGACAAGCAAAACGCTGAGGCCCACGAATCAGTTAACCTCACCAAATCGCAGTTGATTTATTTCTCTTCGGTTTCGGAGAACACCAAGAGGTTCGTGGACAAACTAGAGATGAATGCGGCTCGGATCCCGGTCTTTGCCACCGAGCCGCCGCTCATTTCCGCCGCACCGTACGTATTGCTCATCCCCACCTATGGGGGAGAGCGAGGCAAACACTCCATCGTTCCGCAAATCATGAAATTCCTGCGGTATGACGAAAATCGAGTAAATCTTCGTGGAGTGATCGGTGCGGGGAACACAAACTTCGGCGAGTACTACTGCATCGCGGCTAAGCGAATTGCTCAGAAATGCAACGTACCCGTACTTTATACATTCGAACTTATGGGGACGTCGGAAGACGTTCTCAAAGTCAAAGAAGGGCTTGAAACCTTTTGGACACCAGCGTCGCCGAATTGGCAGGAACGATGACGAGCTCAAAGGAGCTCCCAGCCCAGTTCCAGGGCTTGAGCTACAACGACCTGAACGCCATGCTGAACCTTTACGGTCCAGATGGAAAGATCCAGTTTGAAGTAGATCGCTACGCAGCCCGTCAGTACTTCTTGGATCACGTGAACAACAACACCGTGTTCTTCCATGATCTTGACGAGAAGCTGGCTTACCTCGTAAAGCACGAGTACTACGAGCGCGAGACTCTTGATCAGTACTCGATGAACTACATTCGTGATCTGTTTAAGCACGCCTTCGACAAGAAGTTCCGTTTCGAAACTTTCTTGGGCGCCTTCAAGTTCTACACCTCTTACACGCTGAAGACTTTTGACGGCAAGCGTTACCTAGAGCGTTACGAAGACCGCGTATGCATGGTTGCACTGCACCTTGCTCGTGGCGATGAAAAGTTGGCAACCCAGCTCGTTGACGAGATCATTGACGGTCGTTTCCAGCCTGCAACTCCAACCTTCCTCAACGCTGGTAAGGCTCAGCGTGGCGAACTAGTTTCCTGCTTCTTGCTTCGTATTGAAGACAACATGGAATCCATCGCCCGTGCGGTCAACTCCTCGCTGCAGCTTTCCAAGCGCGGTGGCGGTGTTGCACTATCACTGACCAACCTGCGTGAGCACGGTGCACCGATCAAGCAGATTGAGAACCAGTCCTCGGGCGTCATCCCAGTGATGAAGCTTCTTGAAGATTCCTTCTCCTACGCCAACCAGCTTGGCGCACGTCAGGGTGCTGGCGCGGTCTACTTGAACGCACACCACCCAGACATCTACCGGTTCTTGGACACCAAGCGTGAAAATGCTGATGAGAAGATCCGTATCAAGACCCTGTCTTTGGGCGTTGTCATCCCAGACATCACCTTCGAACTTGCTCGCAAGAACGAAGACATGTACCTGTTCAGCCCTTACGATGTAGAGCGCGTTTACGGCGTACCGTTCAGCGAAATCTCGGTTACTGAAAAGTACTACGAGATGGTTGATGACTCGCGTATCAAGAAGGCGAAGATCAGCGCTCGTGACTTCTTCCAGACTCTGGCAGAGATCCAGTTCGAGTCCGGTTACCCGTACATCATGTTCGAAGACACCGTGAACAAGGCAAACCCAATTGCCGGCCGTATCACCATGTCGAACCTCTGCTCGGAAATCTTGCAGGTTTCGTCAGCCTCTGAATTCGGCGATGACTTGAGCTACTCAAAGGTTGGCAAGGATATTTCTTGCAACCTTGGTTCCATGAACATTGCCAAGGCTATGGACGGCAAGAACCTGGCAGCTTCTGTAGACATCGCGATCCGCGCACTGAGCGCCGTGTCGGATATGTCCTACATCGGTTCGGTTCCTTCGATTGCAGACGGCAACAAGAAGTCGCACGCCATCGGCCTAGGCCAGATGAACCTGCACGGCTTCCTCGCTCGCGAGCACATCTACTACGGTTCTGAAGAAGGCATCGACTTCACCAACATCTACTTCTACACGATTCTGTTCCACGCATTGACTGCGTCGAACAAGATCGCCATGGAGCGCGGTGAAACTTTCGATAACTTCGAGAACTCAAAGTACGCGTCGGGAGAATTCTTCGACAAGTACACCGACCAGCAGTGGGTTCCAGCAACCGAGCGCGTACGCGAGCTCTTTGCCGACATCCACATTCCTACCCAGGAAGACTGGAACGCTCTGAAGGCGTCGGTTATGGAGCACGGTATCTACAACCAGAACCTGCAGGCTGTTCCACCAACCGGCTCGATCTCGTACATCAACAACTCGAC